>Ga0256841_1000290_pt1 | contig 54727 bp, 55 predicted proteins | sample 356308metaG_FD_185971 | JGI IMG/M metagenome (GOLD analysis project Ga0256841, IMG submission 185971) | Hydrothermal vent microbial communities from Mid Atlantic Ridge, Atlantic Ocean - 356-308 | ecosystem: Environmental > Aquatic > Marine > Hydrothermal vents | place: Atlantic Ocean: Mid... | reverse complement strand
GCCTGTGGTGAGCGGCGAAAAAAAACGCGGCACCGGCTGCCCGGACCAGAGAATTTTTTCATCTTGTCCAAGTGCCTCAAGCAGCAGTTTCCTGCGCCCGGCGTTCATCCCTGTCGCCTCTGACATGATCGTGCCAGCCTTAATTTTTGCATCTCTTCCTCTCGGATCATTCAATATTCTGCTTATTGGTTGCCGTGGGCCTGCAAAAGGTTCAAAATTTTTTTTAAGCAGGTTGAGAATCATCATCACCGCGGATGCCCGTGATCGAATTCCAGAACGAAAATCACAGGTTTTGGACATGTCCCAGATTGAATTTATGCACCAACAGTTTGTATGGCAGTCGTTTTTTTAGTCTGCACCCTGGACTGGCAGTGAAAATTTTGCGCCAACAGTTTTGTCACGACGGCAATGAACGGATCGTCGGTTCTCGACAGGTCAAGGTGGCTGAGGGAAAAGGCGCTGTCGGTGTAGGTCAGAGCGTGGTGTGAAGCTGCAGCTTGAAAATCTGGTCGACCTGTATTCACCTTGTATCCCCTATTCTGGGAAGGTTTTTCATGACAGCCAGAATTTACATTTAATTCTTATATGGCGCCAGCATTGTAGTCTCAGCATGGCGACTTATAACCATCTATAACCTGAATTTTGCAAGCGTCGCGTTTGCCGCACATATAAGGCGCAGGGTAGACAATTTTGAAGTCAAAATGGAAGGTTTCCGAACATACCAATGACGCTAAAAAATATCGCGCTGCATCCATAGACAACCATGAGATAACATTACAATTTTATAAGTTTTCAAAATTGTCTGTGCAAGATTCAGGTATAACAATTGGCTCGTTTGTTTTGACTCCGGAATATGGGTTTTATGGTTGTCTGGAATATGCGGATACAACGGGAAAAATTTCTGGCCAGGTATGAGCCGCCCAGGACGTAGAGGGGAAGTCTACGATGGCGATAATCACGAAATTTTCACCTTTGTTTTTGGGCGCCGTGACGGCCGACATGGCCATCAGCTGGGCGACCAGTCCGATTGCTTCCATGCACACCTCCCCGGCTAGTATTTGACCGGATCCACCAGCAGCTTTTCCACGTGTATGGGAGCCGCAATCAGTTTCTGCGACAGCATGATCGCTTCCGTCTGCTTCCAGGCGGCCAAATCGATCCTGCCCAAAACCGCGCCGGGTCCGGGCATCATCAACCGGCGGGTTACAGGAAGCTGCTTTCTGACGATGGCGGCCGGCGTCCGGCGGTTGAAGCGCAGCACCACGGCAACGGCCTTGTCGCGGTTTTCCGGGTCCAGGGCCCGGCGCCAGCCCTCCAGCAGCGCCGCCATGAAGCGTCTGACGGTGCCGGCATGTTTTTCCAGCATGTGCCGGCTGGTGATCACCGAGTTGGCCACGAAGCGAATGCCGAAGTCCGCCGGATTCAGAAAGCTGTAGCGTTCACCGGCCGCCGCCAGCCTGCCGCCGATGATGGGGGCCTGGGCGTTGATGTAAAGCGGCCAGAAATCCACCTGCCCGCGGTAAAACGGCGTATAGTCGTAGCGCACGCTGAAAAAGCGCAGCTCGTTTTCAGGGATACGGTATCTGGATAGCAGTGCGCGCATGATGGCTTCGTCGTTGCCGCCGTATGTGATGCCCACGGTTCTGCCTCTGAGGTCTTCTGGCCCGGAAAAGGGCGTTTGGTGCGGGCGGTAGATCCAGTGCAGAGGGTTGACCTGGAAGAGCTGGGCGAGCACCCGCACGGATGCACCTCTGGATGCCGCCCGGATGATCTGGTCCGCCGATGCAACACCGAACTGGGCGCGGCCCAGTTCGAGCTCCCGGATGGCGTCACGTTCCGGTCCGCCGGGCAAGATGGTGACATCGAGCCCGTTGCGGGAAAAAATCCCCTGTGTTTTGGCATACAGGTCACCCACCACGCTGACGTTGAACAGCCACTTCAGGCGGTAGGTAACATGGACCTTGGCAAGGTGTGCGCTGCTGTTGCTTGCAGCGATCGACGTTCGGGCGGACAGCGCGGCGGCCAGCACCAGGACGAAAAAGAAACGGGGCTTTTTGGGTTTCACGGCGCACCTCATGCGTTACACTCCAGCGGGTATGGCCCAACGACGGCTGATCCGGCGGCCGACCCATTCCAGAAAGACCAGGTACAGCGAATTGCAAGTGCCGATTAAAAACAGCGCCACCAGGATTCTGGCCAGGTCGCTTTGGTACAGCGCAATGCGGATACTGTAGCCGATGCCTGAATCGGCGGCGATGAATTCGGCCACGATGGTGCCCACCATGGCCAGCGTGGCACTGCCCACAACCACCGTAATCAGCTTGTGCATATTTTCGAAGGCCCGGATTTTCACCTGCAGACGCCAGTTCATGCGGTGCGTGGATTCGAAGAAGTGCTCGATTTCCGGCACAGGCTCGGAAAAGATCCCGATAAAGGACAAAAGCAGCGGGAAATAGCAGATCATGGCAGTAATCAGCAGCCTGGAAGACAGTCCGTCACCCAGCAGGATGAAAATAATGGGTGCCACAGCCACGATGGGATACGCCTGGATGTTGTAGGCCGCCACCCGGATCATGGATCCGATCCAGGCGGTCAGCCGGCCGATAATCGCCACGCAGGTGGCCAGCACGATGGACAAAATGTGCCCCAGCACGGCCACGGCCAGCGTATTGAGCACGTCGAGCAGGTAGCCGTTCAGAACCTGCCGTCCGGTTTGGCCGATCTCCGCGGGGCCCGGGATGACATAGTCGGACAGGCCCATAGCGTACTTGACGAGCATCAAAAAACCCAACCCCAGGAAGTAGATGAGGAAGAACTGGGACAGGCGTTTATGCAGCATTGACGATCTCCAGCATGGTGTGCTCCAGTCGGCTTTGGTCCGGATGTTGCCCATGGCGGTGGTCCAGGCCGGAAATCACCACTGCCTGGGGGAGCTTGCGGGGAGTTCGCAGTACGAGGATCTGCCGGCAGAACCGGGCCACTTCTACCACGTTATGGGAAATGTACAGGAAAAAGCGTTGCGGGAACATCGCTTTCATCTGCAGAATGATTTTTTCCTTGGTGGCTTCGTCCACGTTGGCCAGGCTTTCGTCCATGACCAGCAGGTCGAAGTCCTGCAGCAGGTAGCGCGCCAGGTTGGTGCGGTTCTGCTGGCCCAAAGAGAGCTGGGCGAAGCGTGAATCCATGCATTCCGCAAGTCCGAAAAGCCGCACCAGGTCATCCACGATGTGCCGGCTGGCATGCGGTATGTTCAGTTCGAGATGCTCGCCGACGCTGGACCACCCGGGCAGCCGCTCCATGTTGTAGGTGTACAGGACCTGCCGGATCTTGCGGCGGGTAATTTCACCGGAAAAGGCGTCGAGCTGGCCGCAGATCATCTTGGCCAGGGTGGTTTTCCCCACACCGGACGGGCCGAACAGGGCATGGAATCCGGGCCCTGCAAGCCGGCAGTTCATACCGGTAAGCACATCGAATTTCGAACCGGGATATTTGAACGCAAGATTCCGGCACTCAAGCAGCATAGGTTTCCCCGCAGAGGCACACAGGCCGCGGTTGTTTTGGCATAAATGAGTATTTCAAATCGCTCTTTGTGTGTCAAGGGCTATGTAAATACAATATGTTGCTGAATATATGCAGCGCACCGGGACACCCGCTGGCATGGTGGCTCCCAGGCGCGGCCGATTCATGCCGCCGGCAAGCGAATAAAGTGCCGGTGCAGCGTATTGGCCGCAAAACAGGCATTGACAGAAGCGTTCTTTTCCGGTTGCAATACGGCATCTGAAAGCTTCGATCTGCTTTATGGAGGACCGCGTTATGGGTCATGTTTTACTGGACGAGTGGGGGCAGGACCCCGGGGTGCAGGCCATGCGGCAGGCGTTTTCCCGTATGGAAAGGGTGCATGATGCACTTTTCGACCGGACCGGCGTCGGCTGGCGGGACCCGCTGCGGGCCCGCTTGCAGAAGATGGCGCTGCACCTGTTCGAGCGTCGCTACGGGCTGGCCCGCGGGCGCGGACTGCCTGAGGGCGCATCTGCCATGGCTGACTTTTACGCGCTGTGCCTGGCGCGTGTACTGACATTGCAGGGGTATGCGGTTGCCGACAACATGCTGCCCGCCGATGGCAACCTTCGCCGGCTGTTCGAAGAGGTGGCGCCGTGATCCGGCTGCGGTTGTTCGGCCGCTGCCGCATCTACCACGACCCGGTCAGCCCGGTGCTCAAACAGCCGGCGGAAATCGGATGGGATGCCTGGTTCCGGACCATCGATCTGGTGACACCGCGGCGTTTCAGCGGGCGGCAGCTGCTGTTGAAAACCAGGGGGTGGTGGACGGTGGATCCCTCGGAGGTGGCCGAGATCGTCGAGGCGTACGGCCGGCTGGTTGTCGGGGAAAAAGGGGAGCTGATGGTGGAACTGACAGACGAAACGGCCGCGGAAGGCCTGAATGTCGCGCTCGGACAGCACTTCGGCGGCCAGGTACTGCTTGCGCCCTGAAGCGGCGCAAAATAGTGGCATGGCCAATAAACGGCCACCGGTGCACGGGGGGGGCCTTGGGCCAGGCGGTTCGGACCGCCGCAGCGGCGCCGGCAGGCGGCTCTCGTGCCATCCCGTGAAACCGGCCGTGGACAAGCCGGTACAGGTGTTGCAGCCATACTTTTATCGGCCGTGGAATAGTGCCGCCGCAAGTTAGTCTCCGTTGTTTTGCCGTATCAGAGGCGCCAGCAGCGGCATTCGAGGGTCATGCCTGACAATCGTTCACTGTACCTTCTCTGGAAAGAAAGAGCGATACCCGCGTGTGGAGATCGCCCTTTTGCGGATCCGGTTCCCGGGATAAGGCAGTCCGGTCGCCGGCAGTTACGGGGCGCCATCCGCCCGGCACGTATCCCGGGAGCTGAAAAGCCGGCAGGAATTCATGCCGAAGAATGAATATGCCGGACACCAGCCGACAAAAGCCGTCAACAGCGGGATGATGCCCAGCGCTCCCCACCAGCTGGGAAGGTAGACGCCGACCGCGATGGCCGAGGTCCCGATGATAATGCGCACATATCTGTCTATGGTGCCAACGTTTTTCTGCATGGCTGCCTCCTTCGCCCTTGACGGGCATGTCTGTTTCTCGGTCAAAGGAGCTCCTGTTCCCGACAGGAACCGCACCGTCTGGCTGCCGTGCTGCGGCTCCCGAGGACCGGGCAGAAATCTTTTATCAACAGCTTACATACAATCCTGCATCCGGATGCATCCCCGGGGAAATCGCCGTCCTGCCGGGTGTGCCGCCTGGCGCTCACGAGGATTCGACGATGTCTTTTTTAAGGCTGCCTACCAGAGCCATCACTTCGCCGGCCTCTTTTGCGGGTACCTTGAATTTGGCCAGCGTGGCCCGTAGGTGGCCGACGGCGGCTTTCCAATCGCTTTCGGCGATGCCCATGCCGGCGTGGGTAGCTTTCATGCTGCGTCCGGTGTAAAAGCAGGGGCCTCCCGTGGCGTTGCACACGAAATCGACGATCAGCTGACGTGTACGCCGCAGTCCAGCTGGGTCGGCGCCTTCGAAAAAACGTTTGAGCTGCGGATCGGCGGCCATACGCGCCATGAAATCATCGACCACCGCGGCCACGGCGTCGTATCCGCCCAGCCGCTGGTAAAGGCTCGCTTCGCGGGCGGTTGGTTTCATCTGCGCACAACCGGCGACAGCGGCGGCCGCCAGCAGCAGTACGGCAAGGTATGTCAATGTTTTTCGAGACATGGCAGGCTCCTTTCGGCAAACGGTTTGGGTAAAAGAAAATTGCAGCGCAAACCATAATCTTTTTTTGGAGGCGTGTATGTGACATTGTCACAGAAAAAGACGTGCCGCCGTGATAGAAATGCAAAGCGTGCCGTTGCCGGAGGCGGATTTCGAATAGCCGAAAAAGTGCGGTTGACCGATGTCCGATACCCTGCGCTGGTACCACGCTCCTGAACCGAGGTTGCACAGGCAGGACCGCAGGGGTTCGTAGCCGTGAAAAGCTGGCTAGGGCTGAAAGGCTAGAAGGTGAGTAACCGGATGCGGTTGCGCGCCAGGGCGATCTCACCGCGCCGCTGCAGGTCTTTTAGTAGGCGGCTGATGACCTCGCGAGAACTGCCCAGATCGTTGGCGATTTTTTGGTGCGTAGTTTCAAGCCGGCCGTTTTCTGACTTTTCCAGCAGATAATCGGCGAGACGCTGGTCGAGACGGCCGAAGGCAACCGCTTCCACCAGTTCGATTACCTCGGCCAGGCGTTGGCTGAACAGACCGAAAATAAAGGCGCGCAGCACATCGCTGCGGTCCATTAAGCGCCGGAAGGCCGATTGCGGCAGGTAGAGCATACGTCCCGCCACCGTGGACAGGGCCTGGGCCGGGTAACGGCGGTGGGATAGGATGCTGCTGGCGTTCAAGATGCAGCTTTCGCCGGGAAAAATATCGTACAAGGTGATTTCCCGGCCGCTGGCAGAGACCTTGTAGACACGGATTTCGCCGGCAAGCAGCAGGCCGATGCCCTCGCAGACGTCCCCGTCGCGGTACAGCAGTTTGTCCGCGGGAAACGACACGACCGACCCGGCGGTCATGATCTCGCGGGCCGCTTGTGGAGCCGTGCGAAATGCTGGAAATAGATGCTGGAACTGGTCGGTATCCATGGGCCTGGCTCCTGCCGCCGGCAGCGTATAACAGCCGGCAGCAGCGGTGTGGCTGCCGCCATGCTTTATTGCACTGTTGGGTATGTTTTTGTGTCAGCGTGGGTAAATGAAGGGACTGTTCGCTGCAAGGCAGCCCCAACTGGGTGCGATGGACACCGGCGGTGCGTCACGGGCTGTACACACTGCTATCAGAGCATAAATCAAGATTGATTTCAAATGCTGATTTTACCATGCTGATGCTGTCGTGATTTTCAGCTGGCGAGGAGGGTCGGAAACGCACATGCATGCTTTCAACCCGAGCGATGAACAATTGATCCGTCGCATCGCGCACTCCGATGCCGAAGCGTTGGCTGCCCTGTATGATCGATACAGCCGTCTGGTTTTCTCCCTGGTGCGCAACATGGTGGGCAACCCTGAAAGCGCTGAAGAGATCACGCTGGACGTTTTTACGCGGATCTGGGAAAGGGCGGTCAGCTACGATGTGCGCAAGGCCACTGTCAAGCGCTGGATCGTCACCATCTGCCGCAACCGGGCCATCGATGTTCTGCGCAGGCGCAAGAGGCGTCTCGAAGGGCACAGCCCCAAATGGACGGACGTTCCTCTGGACATGCTGGCCGACAGCCGGCGGGGAGCCGAGCCCACCGAACTGGCCATACTGCAGCGACAGGTAACGGCCGCGGTCGCCAAACTCCCGGGCGAACAGCGCGAGGTGTTGGCACTGGCCTATTTCCAGGGCTACAGCCACCGCCAGATTGCCGGCGAACTCGATCTGCCGCTGGGTACGGTCAAAACCCGTATCCGGCTGGCCATGGACAAACTGCGACACATTTTCGACAGCCATAAAAAGCCTCGGTAAAGATCCAAATCGTCATATGCTACGTAAGGGAGAATAGACGACTGAAGATGGAGGCATTTGTAGCCATGAACTGCGAACAAGTCCGAAAACTCCTGGCTGGCTTGGTGCTGGGCTGCCTGGATGCAGAAGATGAAGTGGCGCTGTCGCAGCACCTTGCCCACTGTGAAGACTGCCACCGACAGCTGGACGCCTGGGAGTGCACCGTCGGCCACCTGGCGCTGGCAGCCCCTCAGGCGGAACCACCGCCGGGATTGAAATCCGAACTGATGCGGCGCATCAACCGCCCAACAGGTATTGCGGGGCATGTTGCCGGCGCATCCCACCGACGCGGCGGATTTTTCTCCTGGCTGCGGCCGGCACCGGCCTGGGTCCTGGCCGGCCTGGTGCTGGTCTGCGTGCTGTCCGTCGGCAAGCTGTTTCTTTGGCAGCGCACCGGCCTGGAAAACAGCCGCAGTCCGGCCTCACTGCAAATGGTGGTGATGGAGGGCACCGCAGCGGCGCCTATTGCCGACGGCACCCTGATCTATCTGCCCGGCCAGCACGAGGGCGTGCTGGTGGTCAGCGACCTGCCGGCCCTCGAAAAACAACGGCAATACCAGCTGTGGCTGATTAAAAACAGCACACGCACCAGCGGCGGTTCTTTCTGGGTGGAGCCCAATGGCTATGCCCGCTTTATCGTTTACAGCCAACAGCCGCTGGATAGCTACACTGCCTTCGGCATTACCATCGAGCCGGCTGGCGGCAGCCCTGCGCCCACCGGCGAAAAGGTCCTGTCCAGCCTGTAACCTTTTGTGCGCCGTGGTACCGGTTGCCAGATCTCCGTGCCATTGGCCTTTGTCAGCCGGATGTCGACCTCCCTGCCCGGACCGCCCTGAACTTCGGGCAAATTTCCTCGGAAAAAATCCTTTGCCCGCAGTTTTCACGGCTGATCGGATGTTGAGAATACGGCCGGATTGCCGCATGGTTCGCCGCCCCTTTTCATGCCGTTTTGACGGCAGGCCATGCCGACACCCACTTCGGTGTGCCGCAACAAAAAGAGATCCAAACCCGGCCAGCCGGCGTAGGGGATAAGTAACAAGCCTACATTGTGGTATTATTATGCAGTGTTCCTTTATACCGCCCGACGAAAAACCTGCACGCAAGGAGGCAACCATGGCGAGAAAATATATTCCCCTGAACCGTCAATGGCTGAAACAGGTCAAGAAAGCTTACACCACGCGGCGCGCACCTCTGGCGAAAATGTCGACACTGATGTGTACGCACATGACCCCCCGTGCAGGCGACCTTGCGTTGTGCCGGGTGGGTGAGATCGGCCACCACAAGCGACTGGAACTTACCGACGGGCGCAAAGCGCGTCTTTTCCCGGGTGACGATGTGCTGGTGGTCTTCGGCAACCGTTACGCCCCCGACCAGTTTGAGGCCTTGGTACCCGATGACCTGGAGCCCTGCCACCTGGTTGCCGCCGGGGGCATCGCGGCCCGCGTGGTCTCCCGGCACCAGCGCGTGAACAACGCCACGCAGTTGTTTCCGCTGGGCATCGTCGGTGACCGGCAGCCGCGGCCGTTGAACCTGTCGCAGTTCGGTCTGCCGGCAATCCAGGTTCAAAGGCCGCGGCCCAGGACTCTGGCGGTTTTCGGCACCTCCATGAATTCAGGCAAAACCACGGTTGCGGCATCCCTGATCAAAGGGTTGGTGCGTGCCGGTATCCGGGTAGGGGCGGCCAAAGTGACCGGAACCGGTGCCGGCGGCGACTTGTGGCTCTTTCAGGATGCCGGCGCAGATCCGGTATTCGATTTTATCGATGCCGGCTTCGTTTCCACATACCGTCTCACGGCCGGGGAGGTACATGAGATCTTCATGCGCCTCATGGACCATCTGACAGAAACCGGTGTGGATGCCATCGTGATCGAGATTGCTGACGGACTCTTTCAACGAGAAACCGCCGAACTGGCCTGCCTGCACCACCTGCCTGCAGTGTCCTGTCTGTCGGGGCTGCAGACGCAAATCGACGGCACGCTTTTTGCCGCCAGGGATGCACTGGGCGCCGTGGCCGGGGTTCAGGCGCTGCGTGCGAGCGGCCTAGCCGTAATGGCCTTAAGCGGTCAGGTGGCACGTTCGCCGCTGGCTGCGCGTGAAGCACGGGAGGCCACCGGCCTTGCCGTGCTGGATCCGGCCGCCATCCAGAACGGCTTTGCCGCCGCCCTAGCCGGCGATTCCCGCCACGGCTTGTACAATATCGAGCCTGTTATGGCCGCTGGTGTTACATGAACGGACGGCTGTCCGTCTTTACCAGCCGGCTGCGCAAATGCCTGTTTCTGCGCTTGGTGGCCAACGGCCTGGGTCAGGCTGCTGCGGCAGTTGCCGTGGCCCTGCTGGTGCGTGAAACTTTTGATGTACTGATCCGGCACGGGCGCTCCCATGGCCGCTGGGAAGGCCTTGCCATCGCGGCCGGTTTTCTTGCCGCCGCCGCCGCAGGTGCAGCGTTGCGCCTGCGCGAACGCATTGATGCTGAAAGAATGGGCCAGAGCTATGCGCACCACGTGCGCCTGCGGCTTTTTGATCACCTAAGTCGGCTGGCGCCGCGCTCCCTGCAGCAGCGCAGCCGCGGCGCAGTGGTGCTGCGCTTCGTGGGAGACCTCAATGCGCTCAAGCGCTGGATCAGCCTGGGGCTTTCACGGCTAACCGTGGCAGGGTTTACCACGGTCGGCGCACTGGGCGTCTTGGCCGTCATCAATCCAGTGCTGACACTGGGTGCGGCGGGTGCCATCGGGGCTGCAGCGCTGGCGTTTCTGTGCCTGGGCGGGCAGCTGCGCGAAAGTGCACGCGAGGGCCGCCGCCGCCGTTCCTACCTGGCTGCCAACATGAACGAGAAGGTCGCAACCATTGCAGTGGTGCAGATCTTCGGGCAGTCCGCGCGCGAGCGCCGGCGGGTGAGACGGCAAAGCCGGCGGCTGTCCGACGCCATGGTGCTGCGTGCCGAAAAAATCGGCCAGCTGCGCGCCATCACACACGGCACCGCTATTCTGGCAACGGCAACCGTGCTGCTGCTGGGCGCTGCCCAGGTGGCGGCGGGCACCGCCACAGCAGGTACGGTGGCCGCGGCCATGACCATGGTCCACCTGCTGGTGAGCTCGCTGCGCAGTCTGGGCAGGGTGCAGGAGTACCGCCAGGATGCGCACGTCTCCATCGAAAAGATCCGCCAGTTCCTCGACTCCCACGAACTGGTGCAGCAGCGGCCGCAGGCTGTCGAACTGGCTCCGGGGCCGGGGCGCCTCGAGTTTCTGAACGTCGGTCTGGGAGACATCCTTGAGGCGGTGTCAGTGACTGCCGAGGCAGGAACGCGGGTGGCAGTGACCGGACGCAACGGCAGCGGCAAATCTACATTGCTGTGGCTGGCGGCGCGCCTGATCGACCCCGACAAGGGCCTTATCCGTATCGACGGCCAGGACCTTGCCGGCTGCCGCTTGGATTCGCTGCGACGCGCGGTGGGCATGGTCAGCCCCGACCTGCCGTTGCTGCGCGGCAAGCTTCTCAAGAACTTGCGTTACCGCTGGCCGGATGCCCCGGAAGAGGAATTGGCACGCGTCAGGCAGATGTGCGCCGTAGACGATGTCATCGACGTGCTTCCCCGGGGCGAACAGACCCGCATCATCGAAGAGGGCTTGAACCTGTCGCTGGGTCAGCGCCAGCGTATCGCTCTGGCGCGGGCGCTGCTGGGGGAGCCGCGTCTGCTGCTTTTGGATGAAGCCGACGCCCACCTGGATACCTCGGCCGGACAGATCCTGGACAGCGTATTGGCCGCCTACCGCGGCACCGTGTTGATGGTCACCCATGACCCCAAGCGTCTGGCCTCTGCCGACGTGGTCTGGCGGATCGAAAACGGCCGCCTGACGGAGGAGGCGCCTGACCCCGTCGTCCGCCCGAACCTGAAGCTGGTCGGTGCCGGCGAAGCTAGGTCGGGTAAGGCCGCACCGCTAGTTCCGGGGCGCATCCAGCACCGCATCCTGTCCGGCGACGGCCGCAGTGCATATTTTGTTTACATGCCGCTGCAGCCCGCTGAACCCATGCCACTGCTAGTGCTCGTGCACGGGATATCGCGACGCGCAAAAGAACAGGTGCGGATGTTTTCCGCGCATGCCGAAGCGCAGGGCTGCATGCTTGTGGCGCCGGTTTACGATGCCGTACGGTTTGCCGGCTACCAGCGGCTGGGCGGTTTGCGCGGTGAGCGTGCCGATAGGGTTCTGGAGCACATCCTGGCCGAGGTAGAGAGACTCCGCGGCGGCACCTTTCCGCGCTTCCATATCTTCGGCTATTCCGGCGGTGCCCAGTTTGCGCACCGTTTTGCCATGGCGTACCCTGCGCGGGTGGATCGGCTGGCAGCGGCGGCCGCCGGCTGGTACACGCTTCCCGATGCGCACCGGCGGTTTCCCATGGGGCTGCAGCCCCATCCACGCCTGGATGACCTGCGCTTCGATCTCAAAAAAATTTTGCGTGTCCCGGCCTGCGTGCTGGTCGGCGCCGAAGACACCGCCATGGACCCCAATCTGCGGCAGTCCGAAAAAATCAACCGCCGACAGGGTGCTACGCGCGTCGAACGTGCCGGCCGCTGGGTCCGGGCCATGTCGTCAGCCGCGGCAGCACGGCGGTTGGATACGCCGTTTCGATTTGAAATTATGCCCGGCTGCGGCCATTCCTTTTCCCAGTGCATGTGCAAGGGAAACATGGGGGCGCGTGTTTTCGCGTTTCTGTTCGGACCCGGTAGAGAACAAACGATAATCTCTCGGGAACCGGATCGGGCGGTTCCGGGAGTGACGTGACCGCCCTGTCACGGGCCGGACGCCATACAAGATCATAGAAAGAAGAAAACCCCAAGAACAGCGAAAGCGAGGTACACCATGGAAAAAAGATATTTGCAGTCCTTGACCATCGCGGTCGCCTTGATCGCCCTGATATCCATTCCCGTATCTGCCCAGGCACAGCTGGCGCGCGTGGGACCGGTGGTGCCGGTCACCGTGGGCGGTGCACCGGTGCAGAACGGATTTCCCCTTTGGTACGAGGATGAAAACGGACTGAAGCTGGAACTTTGCCTGGATCAGAACGGGTTGTGCCTGCTGGAAAACCCCTTTCCGGGCCAACCCATCTCCTTTCCGGAAAACTTTGGTGGTGAAGCCTTCTGGTGGAGCGCCGATGCCATCATGGAGACCCGCGACGGCGGCAGGGCGCTGCTGGTACTGGCCCTGGAAGCCGCCTTTGCCGCGGACGACCCCATCGACGGCGACCAGATCTCCTTTGCCCGCGTGCGCATCCGCATCGACAACCTGGTGAAGGGAGAGATCTACACGGTGATCCACCCCTTTGGGCAGGACACTTTCGTGGCCGAAGACGACGGCAAGCGCGGCATCAACTCCACCCAAGATATCGGCATCGGGGCTCCAGGAGACTTCAGCGGTGCACTGGCCAGCCGTATCGGCCCCTTTCTGACGTGGGATCCCATTGCCGATGCACCCCCGGGATTTGTGGGCGATCCTGGTGTTGAGCACAAGGTGGCCGGAAGCCCTGCCGGGAACAATTTTTTCCGCGTGATCGGTCCCGAGATCGGCGACGGATCTCCCAATCAGTGCCAGAATCCACCGGCCGGAGTTTCTGCCAAGGACTGCATCGAAACCGATCTTTTCTCGGTATCCGGCAAGATTGCCACCGTTTTCGGCGTTACCGTTAACCTGGCCAACTACAACCGCAATGCCGCAACCGGCAATGGAAAGGTGAACGTGTTCGCCGAATCGGCTGAAAACCAAAACCTGGAAGTCACCGGCATCGGCGCCAAGGTGGTGGCCATGAATGTCGATGGTGCGCGCTACTTTGCCCGCACCGGATTTAACACCGGCAACAACGCGCTTCCCGAGAGTATCACGGTGACCAACATCGGCGACGGACCGGCTACGGCCGTCACGCGCGGCCTCACCGATCGCGTCACCATCACGCGGGCGACATACGACACCGGCACCCAGGCACTCACCGTAAGAGCGACAACCAGTGACGGCCAGGTGCCAGCCGGAGGGTTGCAGGCTTTTGACCCGCAGGGCAATTCTCTGGGGTCTTTTTCACCTGGAGCGGCGGGAGAACTGACGATAACCGGGCTTGTCGTACCTCCTGCCTACATCACCGTGCGCTCCAGCGCCGGCGGGGAGCACAAACGTGAAGTCGCCGTTCGAGGGCCCAACATGCCATAGCAGCAGGTGTCCTGCATTGATGGGGGAATCGTGTGCCCGCTGTTTTCTTCATGCCTGAAAAGGCGGGGCAAATGGCGGACCATGTGTGCTGCCGCAGTGCACGCCGTCTTTTGCAGCATACACGGAAAGGCCGGGGCTGATTTTTCCGGACAGTGCCCATACGCGCGCGGAATCGCCTGAAGCAAATTGGTGCTGGATTCGAAGTCGAACCGGCGGCATGCGGTGCCTCGGTCAACGGCCAGGCCCAGTTTCCGGCGCAGGCGCCGGTCCGTGTTCGCATGGTGGTTCCAGTAATCGATCATCAGGGTGTGGATGCGCACCGCGCGCGTGGTCAGCATTTTGGCACCCATGTTGGGCAATCCCCTCCTCCTGGGTGACGATTGACTTAGTCGCGATCTTCTGCCCGGCGGCAATTCAAGGTGGGTAGTTAAGCGTCATCTATTTCGCAAGCGGCGCCGGCGACATGGCAAGGAGGGTTTCGGCCGTGGCGGCCGTCCATGTGAGCTGGGCCTCCAGCTCCGCCATAAGCAAGTTAATTCTGAAATTGCGGTTCGGCAAGCTGTGCTTTTGGGCCAAAATAGTGTAAAGAGAGGTAAACCATGGCTTGACGAACTGTAGGGCCATGCCGGGCATCCGAAAAACGCCGCAACGCATGTACGGTGTCGCAGGCGGGTCGCGCTGCGGATCGGCCCGGGAGTTTCATCGCCAAAGGAGCAGATTCCTTGCCGGAAGACCAGTTGGAGAATTTGCGCAGCGCTTTAAGCACGGTATACGGTGAGGAGATGCCGCCGATGCTGGCCGCCGTCTTGTTGGCCGCCTGCGGCCGCGAAACGGTCGCTTTTGAGGACGTGCAGTCCATTGCCGGCGGCGCTGCCGGGGAGCTGCTGCTGTTTGCCTGGAGTCAGAAACTTCTACTACCCAGGAAATTTTCCCGTTGCAGCGAATGGGATGACCGGGTCGTAGGTATCGTACCGGGAGAGATCTACGAGATGCCGAATATCTCCCGCTATCTGGTGAAATTCGCCATGGCGGGTGCGAAATGGGATGTCCGGGCAGCCGTGGGCGCCCTTTACCGGGATATGGGAGAGGCGGAATGGAAAAAGATGCCGGACGTTGTGGATGAAATCTGTGGGCATGCCGTTAATGGTGCGATCAGTGCCCCGGCCATCGCTGCCGCCTGTACCCGGGCGGGGGTCTGCGGCAGGACCGGCGCGCTGATTGCGATTTTGAAGGGCGGTGGCATTGTCAGCCCGAAACTGAGACCCTTGGGGCCGGTGATCAAAGCCGCCGTGCCGCTCTACGAGGTGAATCCCTGTGCATGTCCGGGCAGTGGCGGCGGCAGGTGATGCGACGGCACGAACCGCCATACGGGGAGATGAAAAGGGCGCCACACCTCGAAGCCGCCCTGGCGGAGCGTTTCCCTGAAAAAGAGGCCGGGCCGTTGGCGGAACTTTTGCGAACCAGCCTTAAAACCGGCGGTATCGCTTTCGAGCGCATCGATCTGCCCGACGGCCTGAAACAGGACTGTATCCTGGCCGCTTTCGAAGAGCGCATGCTGATTCCGGCGGTGTGCGGCTGCAGTTCGGCATGGGAAGACCGCATACTGCGGCTATGCCCCGGGGAAATCTACCTCATGCCCGCCGTGGTGCGCAAGCTTCTCGACGATGCCATGATAAACGGCCGACTGGATCCGGACAGAGCCGTTCGGGATTGCTTTCTTGAAAAAGATTCGGCGCAAGCCGACGATCTGGCGCGCTTTTTTGGTGAGATCAGGCGCCATGCGGCTGCACGTGTTCTGGAAGCCGGCCTGATGGCCGCCATCCTGCGCGGCCAGGATACCCGCCTGGACCTTCACGCTGTAATTGACCGCTTCGTCGCTTTCGGGATCATCAGTCCCTGCACGCGCACGCCCATGAGCGTCGGCCTGGCCTGGTATGAAATCAACGCCAGCCTCTGCGGGCACGATCGAAGCGGTTTGCCGCGGGCTCCATGATCCTAAGCGGCAGACATACCGATGCATGCACCGGTGCCGACCGCGCAGCGTTTTCCAACGGCCGCGCATGCTCCAATTCAGGCAAATTGCTTTTGCTGTTGAAGCCTAATGCTTTTAATGGTATCGAGACAGGAAAAATGCTTTGAAAGGAGGAGCGGTGAAAACCATGAGAGGAAAGCTTGTTCTGTTGATGGCATTGGGGGTTTTGCTCAGCAGCGCCGGCAGCGCGGCGGCGGCAACCACGTTGAAGAAGCTGGGTGCCCACCCGTTTTACAAACCTTCTTTAAACAGTGTGCAAGACTTGCAGGATATGGTCGCGGCGCATCAGGCGGACCTGTCATCCGGATTTGCGATGGCCGGCGAAGCGTCCCTGTTTGAGGCCTTCCAGCAGCAGTTCCCCACGGTTCAGATCAATAGCGTCGAATTCCAACCGGGCGAACGCCTGCAGTGGATGCTCTACCGGAGGGCCAAAAAAGTCCGGGTGCTCAAGGATGTGACCTGGGGCGGCAAAAAGCCATTTAAGGCTTATCAATTCGCCATTGAAAAAGACGGCCGGCGCTATACTTTCGTTGTGCCGTTGATCTGCGGCAATCTGGGTTTAAAGGGAGTCGGCGCCGTGCCTCCCGCGCCGCAAGCGGCCCAGGCACCACCGCCCCCGCCGGCACCGGTGCCCAACCAGCCGCCGGTGTGCCGCCTGCAGCTGTCTGCGGAACGGGTTTTCAGCGGCCAGCAGGTTGCGGCAGACGCGGGCGACTCCAACGATCCCGACGGCAGCATCGCGTCGGTGACCTTTGTCATGCTGGATGACAAGGGCCAGCGCGTGGATCAGAAAACCGTCGACAAGCCGCCTTTTGTCGCGCAAATGGTCCTTCCGGCCCAAGGCACCTACCGCCTTCGGGCCACGGTCACCGACAATGCCGGCGCCCAGGTGACTTCGTCTGCCTGTGAAAAATCCGTGCGGGCGTTGCGGCGCGGTTTTCCGCTGGCCGATGTCGGCTTTTTCAGGCAGTTTGATCCCGGAAACTACGTTGCTCTGCGCATCGGCTACGAATACCGCTTGTCCGAATCCCTTTCTCTGGTCGGCCTGATCGGCGGTTTCCCCCAGGTGCAGGGCAACCAGGGGGCCAGCGCCTTTACCATCGACGGTCTGGTCAATTACCGCTGGATGCAGCGCTTTTTCGCCGGCATCGGCATCGGCGGGTGGATTACCGGCGGTGACCAGGATCTGGATGCGGAAGACAGCCAGGTGGATTTGGTTGCCAATGTCGGTGTCCGCGTTTTCGGCGATCCGGAAGCCTTCAATACGTCGCTTTACATCGAGGGCCGCTCGGCTTTTGATGAATTCGATGATCTCAGCAAATACGGCCGCTTCGGCGTTGGCCTGCGCTTCCAATTTTAAAGTTCCGACGGCGCGCCGAATGGACAGCGGGAGCGGGAATCCGAACACATCGTGAACGGTCTCGCTGCAATGTATTGAGAAGATACCCGGCGGTCGTGAAAAGAATGCCGCCGGCGTGACGGCCGGCGGCGGGCAGAGAGGTGCGTCCATGACCACCGATAAGCTGTTTTCAGCATATAAACTGAAAAGTCACACGATCAAAAACCGCATCGGCGTGGCACCCATGACCCGCATGTCCTCGTCCGAGGACGGCATTCCACGCCGGGATGTCCTCGACTTTCTCGTGCGCCGGGCGCGAAACGGCGCTGCTATCGTTTATACGGAAGCCATCGTTACCGATTACGAGAGCGCCCAGGGTTATCCCGGCCAGTCGCGCATCCTCACCCAGCGCCAGATCGACGCCTGGAAACCGGTGGTGCAGGGAATAAAGGCCGCCGGAGCCGTGGCCGTCATGCAGTTGTTTCACTGTGGGCGCATGGCCTGGCCGGAAATCAATCCGGCCCGGCGGGTCATCGCTCCCAGCCCGATTTCCCCCCGTCAGGCCAACCCTATGACCGGAAAACCATACCCTGTGCCTGACGAGATGAGCCTTTTCGATATCCGTCATGTGATCCGGGGATTTGCCGAAAGCGCCGCGGGTGCGGTGGAGGCCGGTTTTGACGGCATTGAGATCCATGGCGCGCACGGCTACCTGATCTGCAACTTCCTGTCAGCCTATTCCAACCAGCGCCACGATGCTTACGGCGGCACGGTGGAAAAGCGCTGCCGTTTTGCCCGCGAGGTGATTCAGGCAGTCAAAGCCCGGCTGCCCGCAGACCGCCTGCTGACCTTTCGGATCTCCAACTGGGGTGTAGCGGACCCGGATGTTTCGCTGTTTGTCGATCAGGATGAGTACCGGCAAGCCGTCCGGATTCTATCCCGCGAACCCATCGACGCCCTTTCGGTTTCCACATACAGTTACAGCGATCCTGCTTTCGGCACCCGACGCAACATGGCTCAGCTGACCCGCGAGGCCACTGACCTGCCCATCATGATCTGCGGCAAAATATACGATCGCCGGAGTGCCGAAAATGCGCTGCAGGATGCCGACATCGTACTCAGTGCAAAGGCCATTTTGCTGAACCCCGACTGGGTTGCTGATGTGCGTGAGGGCAAAGCGCTGGCGCTGCCTGCCTCCGAAGAGGCCAATGTCGCCTACACGCAAACGCCCCTGCCCTGACCGGGCATGCGGCGGCAGGGGCAGCAGCCTTCAAGGTCTGCCTGTTGACATTCAGGGCTGCGTTGGATAACGTCGTTTCAAGACGTTGCACTTCGTTTAAGGGCTGTTTCCGCGTTTTCCCGACTTCTTAATCCATCATTTCGGGACAGGGCCGTCGGAGCCCTGTTTTTTTCATTTTTTACGGGCAAGGTGCAGGCCGACACAGACACCTGCTTTTAAGGAGGCACTGGGTGGATCTTAATCTCAATCTGAATGCAGACAACTTGTATCGCGAGGATTCTTTCAACGATTTGAAGGTCGGCGCCATCCGCAGACTGACACCGGTGACCGCAGACGGCGCGGTGGATGACAGCCGGGATTCGCTTTTCATGGGACAAACGCAGCTGATGTCCCCCGACGGCCCGTTTCCGGTAACCTGCATGATCGACGCCAAGACGCTGCCGGAAGCCATCGAAAAATTTCCCGCGGCGCTGAAACAGGAAGTCGAAAGAATGATCACCGAAGCCCAAAAGGCCAAAAAGAAGGAGGATTCGCGGATCATCGTTCCCGGCCAGGGCCAGTAGTTGCGGCAGGCCCAAAAGCAGCCCCGGCAGATAATCTGCGGCACATGCCGCGATGGGACTCAACCGTTTACGTCCGGACGGTCCCAGATGTCTGTGGGGGTGCTTCAGGGTTTGCACAGGAGCATGTGCTTAATTTTTGGCGTTTTTGCACCGGTGGCCGGCCATGCCGCAGGTGTGGCCGGCAAGGTGCGAAAGTGCAGGATAATCTGGAGCCTTCCACGCTTTTGCAGCCCAGCCGGGCGGGATTCGCGGTAAAATGTGAAGTTGTTTTTGCGTAAACCTTTTGTTGTGCGCAGCTGCATTCCGGCAGGCGTATTTCGGCAACGGTAAAGGGGGGAGCTATGCAGCCTTTCAGCAGACGTTTGATGACCCTTTGTGCCCTGACGGGCGTGTTTTTCTTTTGCGGCACCCTGGCGGCCATGGCCCAGGATGGTGTGCGGCAGCATTTGGCGGCCGCATACGGTGCGGCGGATTTCAACAAGGTTGAAAAGATACGGTACACCTTCAACGTGCAAAAGGACGCCAAGCGGGTCAGCCGAAAATGGGTTTGGGAACCGCGCAGCGATCGTGTGACCTTTATCCCCGGCGGCCAGCAGGAGCCGGTGACATACAGCCGGAAGGCAATGCCGCGCGGGGGCGATGGGCAACTCAAGAAAATCGATGCACGCTTCATTAACGACAACTACTGGTTGCTCTTCCCGCTGCACCTGTCCTGGGATGCCCAGGTCAAGCTTGAGGACAAGGGTATGCAGCCGCTGCCCATCGGTACGGGAAAAGCGCGGCGTATCGTGGCCAGCTACCCGTCTGCGGGCGGTTACACGCCCGGCGACGTCTACGAGCTGTTCATGGGCGGCAATTACCGTATTATCCAGTGGATCTACCGCCGCGGCGGGGCCCGGAAGCCGTCGCGGATCACCACCTGGGAAAACTACCGCCAGTTCGGGCCGCTGACCATTGCACTGGACCACCGCAGCGCAGGCGGAAAGTTCCGCGTATACTTTACGCATGTGGCCGTCAAACTGGCCGGTTCGGACCAGTGGATCGAAAGTCGCTGACCTGGTGGCATGATTTGCCGACAGTCGCCGGAGGCGCGCCCTGTGACGGATCTGGTTTCAGCGACAATCCTTTCCCCGGTACCGGTGGGCGCGCCGAATCTTAGCCCCGGAACCAAGCGCCGGCCCGGTAGGATGCCATCGCCTTTGCACGGACGGGTTTTGCGGTGAAAAAGTGTCCGCCGAAAAGTGTGCTTGAGGAACTGGTCGGCCTGCTGCGGCTGGAAAAAACCGGTCCCGGCCGTTTTCGCGGCCAAAGCCAGGATCTGGGCTTCGGCAATCTGTTTGGCGGCCAGGTGCTGGGCCAGGCGCTTTCCGCGGCAGCCGCAAGCGTGCCGGCGGACCGGCGGCGGGCGCACAGCCTGCATGCCTACTTCCTGCGCCGGGGAGATGCCGCCCGGCCCATCGATTACGCGGTGGACTGTATCCGGGACGGGCACAGTTTCACCACCCGCAGGATCGTGGCCAGCCAGGAGGGGCGTGCGATTTTTAACATGTCTGTGTCGTTTCAGGTCCCCGAGAGCGGGCTTGAACACCAGGACCCGGCACCCAAAGTTCCCGGCCCGGAAGGGATCGCATCCCAGAGGGAAATCGCCTTGCGGGCATCCAGCCGGCTCCCGCGGGAAGTGCGCACACGCTTTTTCTGCCGCCATCCCATCGAGGTCCGGCCCATCAACCCCATGCAGCCGGAATCTTTGCAAAAGCAGGAACCGCTGCGATTCACCTGGCTTAAAGCCCGTGGCAGGCTGCCGGATGATGAGACGCTGCATCAGTGCCTGCTGGCCTACGCCTCGGATTTCGGGTTGGTCAGCACGGCCCTGTACCCTCACGGACGTTCTTTCTGGGATCCGCAGATGCAGGTGGCCAGCCTGGACCATGCCATGTGGTTTCACCGGGATTTTCGCATGGACGACTGGCTGCTGTACACCATGCGCAGCCCCAGTGCCAGCGGTGCGCGGGGCTTGAACAGCGGGCAGATCTTCACGCGCGACGGGAAACTGGTGGCTTCGGTGGTCCAGGAAGGCCTCATCCGTTGCCGGGCGTGATGTCCGGCGTTGCAACATGCGGCAGGTGCGCCGAGCCCCATAAGGAGAAAAACATTTGACAACCATTCTATCCGAATGGCGGCCCATCGCCAGTCTCCTGGTGGCCGTGCTGCTGTGGGCCAGCTCTTTCATCGCCCTGAAGCTGGCCTTCCGGGCCTATGATCCCATGCTGGTGATTTTCGGCCGCATGGCCGTGGCCGCCTGCTGTTTCCTGCTGATCTTCAGGGGCGTCAAGCCCGCCGCCATCCGCAAAAAAGATCTCAAACTCATTTTGTTCATGACCCTTTGTGAGCCCTGCCTGTACTTTCTATTCGAAGCCCAGGCGCTGAAGAATACGACGGCCACTCAGGCGGGCATGATCACGGCGCTGCTGCCGCTGCTGGTAGCGCTGTGCGCCGGCCTGGTGCTCAAGGAGCGCGTGGGCGGCAGAACCTATTTCGGCTTTGCCGTCGCCATTGCCGGCGTCTGCTGGCTGAGCCTGGGTGCCGAACCTTCGTTCGATGCGCCACGTCCGCTGCTGGGTAATTTTCTGGAGTTTTCCGCCATGGTCTGCGCAACGGGCTACACCGTCAGCCTGAAACGCCTTTCCGCCCGTTACCATCCGTTTTTCCTCGCCGCTCTGCAGAGCTTCATCGGGAGTTTTTTCTACCTGCCGCTGCTTTTCATGGGCCCGCCCCTGGGGTCTCTGAAAATCGAGGTCGTGCCGCTGTCGAGCATCCTGTACCTGGGTGTTTTCGTGACGCTGGGCGCCTACGGTGCGTACAACTACGGGGTCAGCCGCATGCCGGCCAGCCAGGCATCGGCGTTTGTCAATCTGATCCCGGTTTTCGCCCTCATTCTGGGATGGATCGTGCTGGCCGAACGCTTCACGCCCATGCAGTACCCGGCCTCGGCGCTGGTTTTTATCGGGGTATTCATCAGCCAGCAACGCAAAAGCCCCCGGCGCCTGGCTCCGCCAAAAACTATCGACCCGGGAGGCAGTTAGCGGAAGCGTTGCGGATGATGTGATGGGGCCAACCGGACATTACGCCATGTAAAACCTGAATCTTGCAAGCGTCGCGTTTGCCGCCTATACAAGGCGCAGGGCATGCAGCTGTAGTATACAGACGCAAATGCCCTGCAACACAGTAGATGGGGTAAAATCGGCGCTCCCGCAGGGCAGACAATTTTATAAGTTTTCAAAATTGTCTGTGCAAGATTCAGGTAAAAAAACCGTAAATGGCTGCATGGCTGCCGGCAAAAAAAGATTGGGATGGCCTTTTGGGGGAAAGGCCATCCCGGGTTGAAAGGAGAGAATGAATGAAAAAATTTTACTGCTTATTATGACTATAGTATCACTTTGTGATATGTCAAGCGTTTTTTTCCAAATTTTGATACATGTTTGATATGTGGTGTACGGTGTGCGTTGGCACCGGGAATCATGGGAGGAACAGGATGCCCAAACAAAACATCAGCGTTTTTAAACCCTATCCCTTTCGTGTGGGACAGAAGATTAATATCGCCTCGGGGCCGCGCAAGGGAGACTGGGAGGTCGTTGCGGTCGATGAGCGCAAGGTCACCCTGCGCTGTCCGATTTCGCAAAAAGCATATACCTGGAACCGTTTCTGTTACTTTGCAGAGCAAAAGGACAGGCAATGGCCCCATCCGGACTGATTATGCGTGCGGATTCGGCAGGTCTTCCAGCGTGAGCGTGTGGTGGATGTCGATACAGCCGATGACGCTCTGCGCGCCCGGGCAGAGCGGCAGGTATTTCCCCAGGGCTTCGCGTGCGGCCGTACGTTTTTCTGCTTCCACCTTGAGGTGGTAGTGAACCTGGATGCGCGTGATCTTCAGCGTCCCGTCCACGTCCTCGATATCCCCGGTCACGGTGGCCCTGAAACGGTCCCTGAATGTGCGGATTTTCTTGCCGGCCAGTACCATGGCCAGTGTCCCCATCATTCAGCCGCCCACCGCACCCACGATATGATCCAGGGTGGCGGCATGTTCTTCATCGGGGGTAACGCCGTAAAAATCCTTAATGCCCCCGTGTACGCCGTAATAAACGGGCTCGGCAAACCCCTCGATTTCAGCAATGCGTGTGGGTCCTTTTTCGCGGGTGATGGTGATGCGCGACTGGTGCACGATATGATTCATGATTTCCTCCTTGCAGACGGTCCCATGCGGGCCCCAGACCCCTCTGCCGGCCGGACGCCGGGCTGATTGTCGGTATTGATGGTCTTGATACCTGAATCATGCACAGACAATTTTGAAAACTTATAAAATTGTAATGTTATCTCATGGTTGTCTATGGATGCAGCGCGATATTTTATAGTGTCATTGGTATGTTCGGAAACCTTCCATTTTGACTTCAAAATTGTCTGCCCTGCGGGAGCGCCGATTTTACCGCCTCTACTGTGTTGCAGGGCAGTTGCGTCTGTATACGACAGCTGCATGCCCTGCGCCTTGTATAGGCGGCAAACGCGACGCTTGCAAAATTCAGGTGATAATTTCGTAAAAAGTCCGGACTTCTCGCTTGCTAAAAGCCTTTCGTAGACTGTGCGTCGTTGCGCCAAATCCCAAGAACGTTGTCACAAGCTCCTCAAACAGATTGGAATTTTTAAGGGCCAACCCCGCGCCGTGTTTTTCGGTGAAAAGTCTCGCGATCCGCCCGAAACCGACTTTTTACGAGTCTGCCTATCTTGCCTTCCGATCATGGCCTCCGTCTGATCCGGATAGCCTTTCCCGGGATTCTTTGTGAAACCGCCGGCACGGCGGAAGAGGACTTACTTGTCCAGGCTAAGTTCCCATAACCATAAGCATTGCGTGGGGTCACATCAAGAGGGAGCCACCTGCAGGGGTTATCGGGCCATTCGCTGCGCGGCGTTTTGTGGGAGCCGGTATAGTTCAAGGTGGCCCGGTCAAAATGAATTACCGGCCGGGAAACAATGTGGGCGTTAAACCGTAACCGTCCGATTATTATTGTAAATCAATAGTCAAGAAAACTTGCAAAGCCAAAGTTGTGATGGCATCCATATTGCAGGCGCACCAATAGAGGTCTGTCATGTGCTTCGCATCAGCAGGGCAGACCCGCTGAAAAGGTGAAATGAACGTTTGATTGACAGCCTTTAAACCGATGCAAGCAAGGAAGGCGTATGATGATCGAAACAGCCAGGAAAACCACGGTAGTACTCGTCTGTTGTTTATGGTGCTTTTTCCTCGTTGGCCAGATCGCCGGTGCCCAGGATTCTGAAGTGGTCATTGGAGTTAATGTTCCCTTGAGCGGTTCCTACAGGATGCAGGGCAAAGATGAAGAGGGTGCCTATAAACTGGCCGTTGAACAGATCAATGCCGCTGGGGGGGTCTTAGGAAAAAAAATTTCCTATGTAATCAGAGATACGCATACAAATCCGCAAATTGCCAAAAAAAACGCCCTTGAATTGATTAAGAAATACAATGCCGTCATGGTAACCGGAGGTTCGAGCAGCGCCGTTGCTGTCGCTCAAAGTGATGTCTGCCAAAAATATGACCGGATTTTCATGGCGGCCCTGACCCATTCCAACGCAACAACCGGTTACCTGGTGACCAAAGCCGGATTCGTCATCCAAAAAGCCCATCGGCACACCTTCAGGTGGTATTTTAATGCCTGGATGACCGGAAAGGCCCTGGGGCCTTTCCTCGTCAAGCGGTTTGGCAAAGGAGCCGAATATTTCTATATTACGGCAGATTATACATGGGGGCATTCCTTGGAGGAATCCCTGCGATTGGCCACGGAGGCCGCGGAATGTGATACAGTGGGTGTCCTGCGCACACCATTGGGGCAAAAAGATTTCACCAATGAGCTTCTGAAAGTCAAGAAAAGAAAACCCGATGTTCTGGTCCTTTCCCTCTTTGGACAGGATCTGATCACGGCTTTGAAGCAGGCTGATACACTGCAGATTAAAAAAGAGACCAAAATCGTGGTTCCGCTCATGGAGCTCAATATGGCCCACGGTGTCGGTTTTGATGCCCTGGACGGTGTATATTCAACCGTCAACTGGTATTGGGGACTGGCGGATCGGTATGCGGGGAGCAAAGCGTTTGTGAGTGCTTTCAGGGCAAAATATGGAAAAGCGCCCGGCTCTTCGGCGGCAGCGGCCTGGGTTGCAGTGCATGAATGGGTTTCGGCCGTAAAAAGAGCCGCGAGCTTTGATGCCGGTGCCGTCATAAAAGCACTTGAAGGGCATAAGTTCACCCTGTTGAAAGATGAGGAGCAATGGCGCTCATGGGATCATCAGGCCGTCAGCTCGGTATATATCGTCACCGGAAAATCCAGGAAGGCGGCGCAAGGTGAATGGGACCTTTTGAAGATTGTCGGTCAGAAAAAAGGTTCGGCGGTGGTGCGAAGCCGGGAGGAAAATCCGGTATTCCTGGAACCACTTTGAAGACGATTCAGAATCCCGGGATGGTATGAATCGTGATGCGCACGAATTTTTTCCGGGAATTTTGCCGCCCATACGGGCCGATGCGTTGATTCATGAATATGAAAAATAGCCGGGAAAATAAACGTTTGCGGTTGCAAGAGGTATGGTTGAGGAAAAAGAGCGATTCGCAATAAGCTTGAAAACCTGACAAGGAGAGCCTCGATGATTGTTATTTGCGAAGAGTGTGGGAAAAAATACAAAATAAACCCGGTGCACATCATTGGCAACTCTGTAAAGTTTAATTGCAAAGCGTGCAACCATCCGATTCTGGTAACCAAACCCGGTGAAGTGTCAAGTAGTTCCGAGCCGGACCGGACGGCCGCAGCGCCTGCCGGCCGCGTGGAACCGGATGACACGGGCGGCACGAAAGGGCAAACGAGTGCCACGGTTCCGGACATGAAAGCGGCTGCCGATGAAACGGGCAAATTGCGCGGTATGAGTTTGAAGAGCAAAATGTTTTTCCTGTTTTTTGTCTTCCCGATTATCGTCATGGCCATTTCAAGCGTACTCTATTTGTGGCAATTGAACGCGTTGTCGAAGCTGGTTACGGGAGAGAGCGCCAGGGTTATTCAGCAGCTCGGTGAGAAAATTATCGCCGAGGCCTCCAGGTCGACTGCCAAACAGTGCAAGATCTATCTCGACAGCCATCCGGAGCTGAAAAAGGAAGCCTTCAACACGAACATGGACTTTAGGCGGATCGCCGTGCAAAAGCTGGGGATGACCGGTTATACAGCGCTCTACGAAAGGCCGGGGAAGGACGGCATTTGGCGGACATGGGCGCATGTGAACCCGAAAATCATCGGCATTGATATGAGCCGGCTGAAAAATAAGCTCCCGGACTTCTGGAGGATTTATGCGGGTGTAAAAGAGGATGCCGCTTCACAAGGATACTACAAATGGCGGGATCAGTCCGGAAAAGTGCGTGAAAAATATATGGTCTGTACACCCATAATGGGAACGCCCTACGTTATTGCCGCCACCACGCGCCTTGATGATTTTACGCGTCCGCTGCAGCTCATCAAAACGCGTTCACGCAGGCTCACCACACAGGCGAGAAACATGATCGCCGGTATCCTGGCCGGTACGCTGCTGCTGGTGGGGCTGATCGTGTTGATATACAGCAACCGGCTGACCGGCAAGATCAAGGCCCTCACCGAGCACGCCGAGCGCATCAGCGTGGGTGAACTCGACGCGGAGCTGGATGTCCATTCAGACGATGAAATCGGCGCGTTGGGGGAGGCCATTACGCGCATGCAGGACAGCATCCGCCTTTCCATTGAAAGGCTCCGGAAAAGGCGGCGGTAGGCGGTTTTTAGAGGGAAAAACGTTCCAGGGTGCGGTATTGTATGGCTTCGGCAATGTGTGGCGGTTCGAGGGCGGTGCGGTTTTCCAGGTCGGCAATGGTGCGCGCGATTTTGAGGATACGGCTGTAGGCGCGTGCTGACAGGCCCAGTTTGTCCACGGCATTTTCCAGCAGGCGGTTGCAGGCGGCATCGGTGGTGCAGTGTCTTTTCAAGTGCCGGCTGGCCATTTGCGCGTTGCAGCTGATACGATCTGCCGCGAACCTCTCGTTCTGGATGCGGCGGGCGGACACCACCCGCCGGCGGATGGCCGCCGATGGCTCGGCGGCGCTTTTTCCTGCCAGGTCGCGGTAGGCGACCGCCGGCACGTCCACGTGAATGTCGATTCTGTCCAGGAGCGGACCGGAAATCCTCGCGCGGTACCTTTCGATCTGACTGGGGCTGCAGCGGCAGGCGTGCCGCGGATCGGACAGATGGCCGCAGGGGCATGGGTTCATGGCCGCGATCAGCATGAAAGCAGCGGGATAAGTCACGGCCATGGTGGCCCGTGAGATGGTCACCTTCAGGTCTTCAATGGGCTGGCGCAGCACCTCCAGCACGTGCTTTTTAAACTCCGGCAATTCATCCAGGAAAAGGACTCCGTTGTGGGCCAGGCTCACTTCACCGGGGCGCGGTACGTGCCCGCCGCCGATCAGCCCCGCATCGGAAATGGTATGGTGCGGGGAACGGAATGGACGCAGGCCCACCAGCGCCTGGTCAGGCTGCAACGCTCCCACGACGCTGTATATCTTGGTCGTTTCCAGGCTTTCTTCAAAGGAAATCGGGGGTAAAATGGTGAAAAGCCGCTTGGCCAGCATGGTTTTGCCGGATCCCGGCGGCCCGATCATCAGCAGGTTATGCGCTCCGGCCGCCGCGATTTCCAGAGCTCTTTTGGCGTGTTCCTGGCCGACGACTTCACTGTAATCCATGCCCGGCGGCGTGCCATCTTCAGCCAACGGTGAAAAATCGCCGGTAACCGGTTCCATGGGCGAGACCCCGCGGCAGTGCTCAACCACCTGGGCCAGCGTTTTGGCCGGCAGCACATCGATGCCGCGCACCACGGCGGCTTCCAGGCGGTTCGGATGAGGCACGATGATTCCACGGAAACCGGCATCCCTTGCGGCAAGCGCCATGGGCAGGGACCCTTTGACGGGCTTGATGCGGCCGTCCAGCGAAAGTTCGCCGGCGATCAGGTACTGCGCCAGTGTGCCGGCGGCAATGGTTCCGGTGGCGGCCAGAATGCCCAGGGCAATGGGCAGGTCGAATCCGGTTCCCTCTTTTTTGATGTTGGCCGGGGCCAGATTGACGGTAATACGGTCATCCGGGAAGCCATAGCCGGAATTGTTGATGGCCGACTTGACCCGTTCGCGGCTCTCTTTGACGGCCGTTTCCGGCAGGCCCACTGTCGTAAATACCGGCAGACCGGTGGAGATGTCCACCTCCACTTCGACAAGGTGGGCTTCAATTCCAATGACGGCGCTGCTCAGCACTCTTGCCAGCAAGACACTTATCTCCAGTTCGGGTTTCAGTATGCGAAGCGCTGTCCTTGCCTGAAAGCCCCCCTTTATGCCGCCGAAGACAAGATACCGGGTTTGGCCGTGGATGGATGACCGTGCCTGCCATTCGCTGCGGGTGAGACGAAGTCGTGCATGCAGGTCGGTCCACCGGACTGCGGCGGCAAGGGCCGGCGTGGTCAGGGGAGTCTTTCTGCTTGTTCCGCTGGTTGATCGACTGATTCAGCTACTATCAAACCAGCGCCTGGGAAACAACCGCTACTTTCCAAGTTCGGTGTTGCAAATTTCTTGCAAAGGCATTATTAGGCATTATAATCCGGAAACACGAACTGGTTTTCTTAGCGGAGCGGGAAAAAGCACCTTATGTATTTTCAACAGCGAACCGTTGCCCAGCCTGTGACCTGTTCAGGCATCGGCGTCCATTCGGGCAAACAAGTCCAGCTGACCATCAGACCGGCACCTGTCAACCACGGCATCAAATTCATTCGTACGGACCTTCCGGACAGCCCCGGCATCTCGGCGCATTTAAACATGGTTGTCGATACCAGCCTGGCAACCGTGATCGGCTACAACGGTTTCATCGTATCGACCATCGAGCACCTGATGGCCTGTTTTGCCGGCCTTTCCATCGATAACGCACTCGTGGAACTGGATGCCTATGAGATGCCCATCATGGACGGCAGCGCCGGACCGTTTGCCAAGATGATCCGTTCGGCAGGCATTGTCAAACAGGCTGAATCCAGGTGTGTTTTTATTGTAAAAAAGCCCATCATGCTGAAAGAAAACGGCAAAGCGGTCTGTGTCTATCCCTCGCCGGAGTTTAAAGTCACTTACTCCATTGCCTACCCGCATCCGCTGATCAAAGAGCAGACCTACTCACTGACCATTTCGGAAGATACTTTTGAAAAGGAGATCAGCTGGGCCAGAACATTCGGTTTTATACAGGAAATCGAATACTTGAAGCATTATGGATTTGCCAAGGGCGGGTCGCTCGACAACGCCATCGTGCTTGATCAGGATGATATCCTGAATACGGACGGGCTGCGGTATCCGGACGAGTTCGTGCGGCACAAGATATTGGATTGCCTGGGAGATTTTTCACTGCTGGGCCTGCCGATCATGGGCCATATCGTGGTAGAAAAATCCGGCCACGCCTTCAACCACCAGTTTTTAAAAAAATTCTTCAACCAGAGGGAGTCGTGGGAAACCCGCTTTCTGCACGGTACATCTCTGGATTTGACCCGCCAGCCAGCCTCCCGGGCGAAATCACTTGCCATTTAAGTGCCTATCCATTATGCTTTTTTCCAGAATCGTAACGCCCCGGCGATGCCTTCTGCAAAAGCCGGATTGCCGTAAAACCGAAAACTTCTGGGGAAAGTAAGGGCTCGCAGACAAACAGCCCCACCTCGCGACACTGTTAGAACGTGCGGCTGTATTGCGGGTTTAAGGTATGCGGGATAGGGCTGCACTTGCGCACCGTGCCGGACGGAAGCCGCGACAAAAAAATGCGGCTTTTTACCGTGCGGCGCCTGAGAGGCCAACTCCAATTTTTTCCGGGAAAATTCTGGATGACCGATGAACCGTATACGATATACGGGGAGCAAAATCCTTTTTCTGCTGCTGGCAATGATGCTGGTTTCCTGTCCGGCCGCCGCTGGCCGGGGTGCATCCCTGAAAAACATCATTATCACCAATACGCGCGATGACCTGATCGTTTACCTCAAGGTACAGGGTGCTTTTACCGAAAAAATCAAAAAAGTCATTTTATCGGGGGTTCCGACCACTTTTTCCTTTTTCATCACCCTTTACCGGGTGCGCGACCTGTGGTTTGACAAGAAAATTGCCGATCTGAAACTGACCCACACGGTTAAATACGACAATTTGAAAAAAGAATTTACGGTCATCCGACCCTGGATGCACGAAACACCGCAGGTGGTCAAATCCTTTCGCAAAGCCCAGAAACTGATGACCGATGTTGACAGCCTGAAGGTTGCTTCTCTCAACATTCTCAAAAGGGGCACGCACTATCAGCTGCGGGCAAAAGCCGAACTTCGCCGACGCAAGCTTCCGTTTTATCTGCACTATGTGCTGTTCTTTGTCTCTTTGTGGAATTTTGAAACCGACTGGTATACGATTGATTTTATTTACTAAAGCCAGCGTACGGGATGTAAGGCGCGCTGCCGGTCCCTTGGGTGCAGCTTTATGAAAAGAGTGTGCTGACATCGAACCGCCCTGTGTGAAACCGCCTGGCAACCCTGTTTTCAGGCTCTCCCATCGACGCGTCTGTCATGAAAATCAACCGTTTTAAATCCAGAAAACCCTCCCCGCTCTCTTCGGAAAAAGACCTCAGGCGCCGCCGGCGCGAAACCATCCTGATTTTCGTGATCCTGGCGGTGGTGGGAATCCTGACCTACACCGAGAGCCGTGTCATTCATTTCGGCGCCGATTTTCCGATTTCCAACACCATTTTGATGTTCATCTTGATCAACATCAACCTCCTCTTACTGATTTTACTGATATTTCTGGTTTTCCGCAATCTGGTCAAACTGTTTTTCGAGCGTCGCCGCAACGTCACCGGTGCCAAACTGCGCACCAAACTGGTGGTGGCCTTTATCGCGCTGTCCCTTTTGCCGACGATCGTGCTGTTTTTCTTCTCGATCAACTTTATTACCACCAGCATCGAATTCTGGTTCAACGTGCCCGTTGAACAGGCGCTGGAAAACTCGCTGCAGGTCGGCCGGCAGCTGTATGCGCATATCGAGGAAAACAACAAATTTTTCCTGCGGCGCATTGCCTACCAGATCCGGACCAAGAAACTACTGGATATGCGCAAGCGCAAAGCGCTGAACAACTATATCCATGTGGTGCAGCGGGCGTTTAATCTCGACCTTATCGAAATATACAGGCCCGATGCGAAGCGACTGGCCATGGCGTCCTCTGCGTCGCTGTCAGAGACGCCGGCGGGGATGGTCAACGCCGGTTCCCTGCTCGGCAATCCAAGTCTGAAGAGTTTGAAACCCAGCATTAGAAGCCTGCCCAATGGCGAATTGGTACGCTCCATCGGGACGGTGCCGTTCGGTGTGTCCGTTGCCAAAGCCAAGGCCATCGTGACACTGGGCGTAATGATTCCGTCGGACCTGTCCAATTCCATGTCCTCCATTTCACGGGGCTTCGAGCAGTACCAACAGATGAAGCTGCTCAAAAAGCCCATCCAGAGCACTTACTATATAACCCTTTCCATCGTCGCACTGCTGGTGGTGTTCTGCGCCATCTGGTTCGGATTTTATCTTGCCAAGTCGATCAGTATTCCCATACAGTTGCTGGCCGAAGGCACCCGCCGGGTGGCCGAGGGCGATTTGAGCTTCAGGATTAATCCGGTGAGCGATGACGAAGTAGGGAGCCTGGTCGAGTCGTTCAACAAAATGACGGCGGACCTGCAGGCCAGCCGCCAGCAGCTGGAGCATTCTTCCAAAATGCTCCAGCAGCAGAATATCGAAATCGAAGAACGCCGGCGCTACATGGAGATCGTCTTGAAGAACGTTTCCGCCGGTGTCATTACCCTGGATGCCGGCGGCAGCATCAGCACTATTAACAAATCAGCGGAAAAACTGCTGAATCTGAGGGCCGATGATGTTCTGGGCAAGGATTACCAGACGTTGCTGAAAGGCCAGCACCTGAACCTGGCGGAAGAGGTGCTCGAGAGCCTCAGTACAACGGTGGGGAACACGGCTGAATGGACCCTGCGCCTGACCATCGACGGCAGTCCGCGGACGTTTCTGTTGAGCATCAATGTTTTGAAGGATGATGCCGGCCGCAACATGGGCATGGTCATGGTGTTCGACGACCTTACCGAACTGGAGAAGGCCCAACGCATGGCGGCCTGGCGCGAAGTCGCACGCCGCATCGCCCACGAGGTGAAGAATCCGCTGACACCCATCAGCCTGTCGGCCCAGCGGCTCAAACGGCGCTATTCGCAGCGCCTGAATGAACCGGTTTTTGAAGAGTGCACGCGCATGATCATCGATCATGTGGAACTGATCCGCAATCTGGTCAACGAATTTTCCGCTTTTGCCCGTTTCCCCACGGCCAACCTGATGACGCTGGACCTGCCGCCCATCATCGAAGAGACCGTGGCGCTGTACCGGGAAGGGCATCCGCAGATTGCGTTTGAAATTTCCATTGCCGATGAAATCCCACTGCTCAAACTCGACCGTCAGCAGATCAAGCAGGCGCTGATCAACCTGGTGGACAACGCCATTGCCGCCATGCGCGCCGAGGGCCATATATGGATTACGGTTTCCTGTGACAATATCCTGAAGCTGGTGCGCATGGAAATTGCCGACGACGGCAGCGGCATATCCGATGAAGACAAAACGCGGTTGTTCGAGCCCAATTTTTCCACCAAGAAATCGGGCATGGGGCTCGGCCTGACCATTGTGAATTCCATTGTCCTGGATCACAACGGTATGATACGGGTGCAGGACAACCACCCCCGGGGTGCAAAATTCATTATCGAACTGCCGGTGGAACTTTCCGATTCAGCCGGCAGCGGGAAAGTGATATGACCTTGCGGGCCAAACCCTTTCACGGCATCGGCGACGCCGGATCCGAAATGGATTTGCCGCCGGGGGGTATGATTCTGAATTCCGGCAGCGGGCTGGCATAACATTTTACCCCAAACTTGGAAAGATCGATGTATTCAACGATTCTGGTTGTGGATGATGAACCTTCGATCCGGCAGTCGCTGAGCGGCCTGCTGGCGGATGAAGGATTTGAGGTCATTGAGGCCTCCAACGGGTATGAAGCCCTGCAGGTCATTGGTGCGGAATCGCCCGATCTGGTGCTGCTCGATATCTGGATGCCGGGCATGGACGGCATCGAAACGCTGAAGGCGATCAAGAAGGAAACGCCCTATATCCAAGTGGTTATCATTACCGGACATGGCACTATCGAAACTGCTGTACAGGCCACCAAACTGGGTGCCTTTGACTTTATCGAGAAACCGATTTCCTTTGACAAAGTCATCGTGGCCATCAACAATGCCCTGAATTTCAGGCGCCTGGAGGAAGAAAACAAATACCTGCGCAAAAAAACCCTTGAACGGCACTCGCTTACCGGTAACAGTCCGGCCGTGCAGGAACTGCGCAAGCAGATCGCGATGGCCGCGCCCACCGACGCCTGGATTCTGATCACCGGTGAAAATGGCGCCGGCAAGGAACTCGTGGCGCGCACCATTCACCAGCTGAGCCGGCGGGCGGAGGCCCCGATGGTCGAGGTGAACTGTGCCGCCATTCCCGAGGAACTGATCGAAAGTGAGCTTTTCGGCCATGAAAAGGGGGCTTTCACCGGAGCGACCAGCAAGAAACGCGGCAAGTTCGAACTGGCCAGCAAGGGGACCATATTCCTAGATGAAATCGGAGATATGAGTTTAAAGACCCAGGCCAAGATCCTGCGGGCGCTGCAGGAAAAGACCTTCCAGCGGGTGGGCGGCAGCCGGACGTTGAGTGTCGATGTGCGCGTCATCGCCGCCAGCAACAAGAACCTGGAGGTCGAAATCGCCGAGGGGCGCTTTCGGGAGGATCTATACTATCGTTTGAATGTGATTCCCATCAGCGTTCCGCCGCTGCGCCAGCGTCTCGAAGATTTCCCGCTGCTGGTCGACACCTTTCTGGCGGAAAGTGCGCGGCAGAACCGCAGCGCCCAAAAGACGATCCGGCCACCGGCGCTCAAACTGCTCTACAATTACCCCTGGCCTGGAAATGTCCGCGAGTTGAAGAATCTTATCGAGCGTCTGGCCATTATGGTGGAGACGGATTTTATCCGCGCTGCAGATATCCCGCCGCCGTACAATCCCGGTGGGGCCGGCTCCATCGATGCGGAAAGTACGCCGTTTTTCCTGATGAACTCGCTTAAGGAGGCCAAGCGGGCCTTTGAGCGCGAGTTCATCCGTTCGAAGCTGCGGGAGCACGGAAACAACATCGCGCGCACGGCGGAGACCATCGGTGTTGAGCGCAGCTACCTGTATAAAAAACTGAAGAATTTCAATGCGCAGAATTAATCCCGCCCCAGGCGGGCATCTTGTACGGCACTGTGGTGCGTACGATAAACGGGCGCCGGGGTGTGCGGAACCCGCCGGTAACAGGGTATGCGGATCATAGGCGGCCGGCTGCGGGGGAGAAAACTGCACCCCGTGAAGAGCGCCGGCATCCGGCCGACGTCCGACCGGCTGCGTGAAACCCTGTTCAACATCATCGCCGGACGCGTTGCCGGTGCCTGCGTCCTGGACCTTTTTGCCGGCACGGGGGCGATGGCCATCGAAGCTTTGAGCCGGGATGCGCGTCGGGCGCTTTTGATCGACAACAGCCGGGGCGCATTGTCGCTGATGGTGCGCAACCTGCACCTGTGCGGTGTTCAATCACGCGCCCGTACGATGCGCTGGGATATCTGCCGGAATTTGAACTGCCTGGCAGGGGCCGAATGTAAATTTGATCTTGCATTTATGGACCCGCCATACAATAAAGGCATGCTTGGACCGTCACTGGCGAATCTGGCGCAGAGCCGCTGTTTGAACGACGGGGCGCTGGTGCTGATTGAACACAGCCCCCGGGAGGAACTCCCGGCCGGCGGTGACGGTTTTTATACGCTGCAGCAGCGCCGCTATGGCACAAGCAAGATATCTTTGATGGGCTGGCGGGTGTAGCGGCGCACCAGGTGTGCAGCCAACGGTGTTGATGACGCAACGGGAAGAGCAATGACCAGAATCGCCATTTATCCGGGCTCCTTTGATCCGGTGACCAACGGTCACATCGACATTCTCAAAAGAGGCCTGACGCTTTTTGACCGCATCATTGTGGCCATTTTGCACAATCCGGCCAAGAAGGTGCTGTTCAGTATCGATGAACGCATTGAAATGCTCAAAACCAGCCTGGCGGATGTGGAAAATATCGAAATCGACACCTTCGACGGGCTGCTGGTGGATTATGCCGCCCAGCGCAAGGCCATCGCAATTCTGCGGGGCATGCGCGCCGTCTCCGACTTCGAGTACGAATTTCAGCTGGCGCTGATGAACCGCCGGCTGAACCGGCGGGTTCAGACCGTCTTCTTAATGACCGGGCTGCGCTGGATTTTTACCAGTTCCTCCATTATCAAGGAAGCCGCCCGCTTCGGCGGCAATATCAACGGTATGGTGCCGCCGATCGTCAACCGCAAGTTGAAAGAGAAGTTCGGCAGCAAAAATGCAGATCCACCCCGGCGGCAGGCCTGAACGTTTCTTTTACGGGCTTTGCGGCATCAAGCATCCGCCGTTTAAAAAAAGACCGGAGCTGTACTTCGGCGGCTGTTGCAGCCTAATACTTCCAGCCATACTCTCCCATAAGCTTGACGAACCGGCATCCGCCGAGGCTGATCTGGCGGAAGCCCTCCTTTTCCCGGACCACTTTGACCAGGTCCTGGGTGCGCCGGTCGCCGATGGGCAGCACCATGCGGCCGCCGACGGCCAGCTGGTCGAGCAGCGGTTTCGGGAGCTGCGGAGCACCCGCCGTGACGATGATGGCGTCAAAAGGCGCTTCTTCCGGCCAGCCGGTGGTTCCGTCGCCGTAGCGGGTAACGATGTTGTGGTAATGCAGCTGGTCGAAAATTTTACGAGCTCTGGCATACAGGGCGTAGATCCGTTCGATCGTATACACCCGGAAGGCGATTTCCGCCAATACCGCCGCCTGGTAGCCGGAGCCGGTCCCCAATTCCAGGACACGGTCGTCGGGGGTCAGATCGAGCGCGGCGGTCATCTCCGCCACGATGTAGGGTTGGGAGATGGTCTGCTGTTCGCCGATGGGCAGGGGGTAGTCTCCATAGGCTTGGTCCCGCAGGGCTTCGCTGACGAATAAATGGCGCGGTACCCTGCGCATGGCCTCCAGTACGCGGGGGTTTTCGATGCCGCGGCTTTCGATCTGCCGGGACACCATCTCTTCTCGTTGTCGTTCAAAACGCATGCAGGGTCCTTTTTGTGTTGGCAATACGGCTTTGGGGTCGCCCCAAACCTTCCGGCCGGGCGCCGGTAAGATGCGGCGCGTGCGTTGACGCCCTGCGGAAGCCCTAAGGCGCCGGTTTAAGCGGCGCGGGCCGGATGCCTCTGCAGCCGCATGAAAAACAACTTGCCTGAAGCCCAAAATCGTTCATAATGCAAAACAGAAAAATTCAGACTGCGAAAACCTGACAGACGCGTAAAAAGCCGGTTTCGAGGCGATTGCAAGACTTTTCGTCGAAAAGCGCGGTGCACGGTTGAGCATTCAAAATCCCAAGCTGTTCGAGGAGCCTGCAACGGGCTCCTGAGATTTGGCGCACCGGCGCACAGCTCCCGAAAAAGCCTGCGGAAACGGAAAATCCGGACTTTTTACGAGATCATCAAAGCCTGTCAGCCGAAAACGGGCCCTGACGAAAGGATCATGAAAAGCACCCGCCATTTGATCATTTCCGTTGCAATTACAATTTTTATTCTCTCCCTCGGAACTTGGGGCTACATGAGCATCGAGGGATGGAATTTCATGGATGCCCTTTACATGACGGTGATCACAATTTCAACCGTTGGTTTCAGGGAAGTCCACCGAATCAGTAACGCCGGCCGTTTTTTTACCATGGCACTGGTTTTCTTCGGCATCATGTTTACGCTCTATATTGCCGGTGCCATCGTGCAGTTCATGATTGAGGGACGCATCCGCAGCATCCTGGGGAGAAGGCGATTGGACCGCAAAATCAAGCACATGAAGAATCATTATATCGTTTGTGGGTACGGCCGCATCGGCCGTGTGCTGTGCCGCAGCCTGTCTGACAACGGCCTGGACGTCGTGGCGGTCGAAAAAAACGAGGCCCGCATTCCCGTCATGGAAGAAGACCGGGTGGTCTATGTGGCCGCCGACGCCGTCGACGAAGCGGCCCTGCAGCTGGCCGGAATTGAACGCAGCCGGGGGCTGATCGCCGTGCTGGGGTCGGACATCGACAACGTCTTTCTGGTATTGACCGCCCGCCAGCTGCAATCGGAGCTTTTCATTACGGCCCGCGCAGGCAGCAAAGACGTGGATGCCAAGCTCAAGGCAGCCGGGGCCAATGTCGTTGAATCGCCCTATGAAATGGGCGCCGTGAGCATGGCCCAGAAAATCATGCGGCCGGCGGTGACGAACTTCCTGGAGCTGGCTTTTGCCAACGCCCGCAAGGACATCCAAATGGAAGAGATCTCCGTCGGGGACACGTCACCGTTGGTGGGGGTCACACTGAAAGATTCCGGCATCCGCCAGCAGTTCAACCTGATTATCATCGCCATTCGAAAGGCCGACGGGGATATGATTTTCAACCCCTCTTTTGAAACGCGCCTGGCAGCCGGTAATATGCTGATTGCCGTGGGTGAAACCGAAAACCTGGCCCGCTTTGCCCGCTATCTGAATCCCTGAGCGGACCGGCCGGCTCTTTTCGAAGATGGACGCAGGCTCTGGGCGTCAATACCGGCCGTGTTCTATTTGACGGGATTTAGCGGCTTTTTGAGGCATTCCACTGTGTGCCGCTGAACGTACAGTACGGGTTTAAATCTTGTAAATGATGCGTTTTTCCGTGATGATGATGTCAACGTAGCGGTCATGGGCTTCCATGGGGACCTGCGGCACGATCTGTTCTTCAAAAGCGATGGAAACCTTGCGCGTGGTGGCAGGCAGTTTTGGAATCAGACGGTCATAATAGCCCCTGCCGGTACCGATGCGGCCCCCCTTGGTGTCAAAGGCAATGCCCGGCACAATGGCGATGTCGATGCGCTGCAGCGGGATGACCTTGCAGCGCGCCGGATCCGGCTGGGGGATTTTGCGCGGACCGTCGACAAGATCGGATGCGAGGGAATCGACTTTATAAAGGGTCATGTTGAAATCGCCGGGTTTGAAAGCCGGCAACGCCACGATTTTATCGTATTTTAAGGCGCGCTCGATGATGGCACGTGTACTCACCTGGCGGCCGATGGGAATATAGAGAAGGGCGATGGCGGCCTCCAGGAAATTGGCAAAAGTAAAGAGCCGCTGCTCGATGGCGCGGGTTTTGGCGCTATGGGTCTCTTCGGAAAAACCCTTGAGGATTTCCAGAATTTGTGAGCGGATTTCGTGTTTGTTTTCCTGCAATTCGTCCATTGCGGTCCCCCACGTTGATTATTATTTCACAACCTTTTAAATATATAGGGTTTTGACGAAAATGTCAATAGATAACCGTTGACTAATGTATGCTGGATTGCTAAATTTCCAAATTTGAATAGATCACAAGGGACAGGAAGGAAACCCGATGCTCGATATTCGATATGTGCGCAGCAATCTGGCGGATGTACGGAAAATGCTTGAAAAACGGGGCGCCGAGGTGGACCTGGAGGCTTTCGAGCGCCTCGACAAGCAGCATCGCAGCGTGCTGCACCGGTTGGAGACCCTGCGCCACCAGCGTAACGTGGTCTCGGGCCGGATCGCCGCAGACAAGCAGAAAGGCCGGGATGCATCGCCGCAGATACTGGAAATGCGGCAGGTCTCAGCGCAGATCAAAGCTTTGGAAAAAGACCGCGGCGAAATGGAAACCCGTATCCATGACCTGATGATGCAACTGCCGAATATGCCGCACCCTTCCGTTCCTGCGGGAAGGGACAGCACGCAAAATCCGGTGGTGCGGCAGGTCGGGCAGCCGCCGCAGTTCGATTTTACGGTGCGGCCGCATTGGACGTTGGGCACTCGGCTGGGGATTTTCGATTTTGAAAAGGCCGCCAAAATCGCCGGCGCGCGTTTTCCGCTCTATCTGGGCGCCGGCGCGCGGCTGGAACGGTCGCTGATCAACTTCATGCTCGACGTTCATACCCGCGAGCACGGCTACCTGGAGGTGCTGCCGCCCTTTCTCGTCAACCGCGATAGCATGACCCATACCGGGCAGCTCCCCAAGTTCGAGGAAGATCTCTTTGCCCTGAAGGGATGGGACTATTTCCTGATTCCCACCGCCGAAGTACCGGTGACCAATATTCACCAGGGAGAAATTCTGGACGAAGAGCGGCTCCCCATCCGCTACACAGCCTATACCCCCTGTTTCCGTTCGGAGGCCGGATCCTACGGCAAGGACACGCGCGGCCTGATTCGCCAGCACCAGTTCAACAAGGTCGAACTGGTCAAGTTTACATGCCCTGAAACATCCTACGGAGAGCTCGAAAAGCTGCTGGCGGACGCGGAAAGCATTCTCCAGCGCCTGGAGCTGCCCTATCAGGTGGTCGAACTGTGCACCGGCGATCTGGGATTTTCGGCGGCCAAGACCTACGACATCGAGGTCTGGATGCCGGCCCAGGGGGTGTACCGCGAGATTTCCTCCTGCAGCAATTTCGAGGACTTCCAGGCACGGCGCGGCGGCATCCGCTTCCGGCGGCGCAACCGAAAAAAGACAGAGTTCGTACACACTTTGAACGGCTCCGGTCTGGCTGTGGGGCGTTGTGTGGCCGCTATCCTGGAAAACGGCCAGCAGGCCGACGGCAGCATCCGGATCCCGCCGGTGCTGGTGCCTTACATGGGCGGAGAGGAGATCATCAGCGTGTGAAACCGCAAGACTTTCCCGCGTTCATTCGTTCCCTGCTGATTCCCGCGCCCGGCGGTGAACTCGTCTACCGCTGTATCGGCTGCGGCCGGCAGTACGGCATCGGGGAACTGCTGTACACCTGTCCGTTTTGTCATTCGGTGCTGCTCATCGACGACCTGGCTTTCGAGCGCCTCAAAGCCGTTCCCGGCGCACGCTGGCGCCAGATTTTCGATTACCGCAAGATGCTGACGATACCGGCGCTCAGGGGCATCTACCGCTACCACGAGTTTATCGGCCCGACGATACCGCTGGATGCCGTCCTCTATCTGGGAGAAGGCCACACCCCCATGGTGGAGGCCAACGCGAACCTGCAAGCGCGGGCGGGATTGCGTTTTTACTTTAAGAACGACGGCCAGAATCCCAGCGCTTCCTTTAAGGACCGGGGCATGGCCAGCGCCCTGAGCTACATCCACTATCTGCTAAACAGCGGAAAACTGCGCCACGTGCTGGCCGTATGTGCATCTACCGGTGACACTTCGGCGGCGGCGGCGCTCTATGCGGCCTACCTCCAGCCGGTGGTAAAGTCCGCGGTGCTGCTGCCCCAGGGCAAGGTGACCCCCCAGCAGCTTTCCCAGCCGCTTGGCAGCGGCGCCACGGTTTTCGAAATCCCGGGTGTGTTCGATCACTGCATGAAGGTCGTTGAAGCGCTTTCCGAAAGCTATCCCGTGGCCCTGCTCAACTCCAAGAACGCGTGGCGCATCCTGGGACAGGAGTCATACGCATATGAAATCGCGCAGGATTTCGAATACGATCTCACCGGCAAGGTGGTGGTGGTGCCCGTCGGCAATGCCGGCAACATCACCGCCGTCATGAACGGTTTCATGAAATTTTATCGTGCCGGCGTGGTGGACGAACTCCCGAAAATCGTGGGGGTGCAGTCCGCGCATGCCGATCCGGTGTACCGATACTATGCCCAGAGTCCGCCTGAAAAGCGCAAATTCGCGCCGCTCTCGGTGCAACCGAGTGTGGCCCAGGCCGCCATGATCGGCAATCCGGTTTCCATGCCGCGGGTAATCCACCTGACCGCGGCATACAATCGCCTGGCGGGGTGCGAGAGGGTCTTTTTCGTGCAGGTGTCCGAACAGCAGATCATGGACTGGCAGCTGACGGCCAACCGCAACGGGCACATCGCCTGCACCCATGGGGGTGAGTCGCTGGCCGGACTGGTTGCCGCGCGCAAACGCCGTCTGATTGCAGCAGATGAAACCGCCGTGGTGGACTCCACCGCCCATGCGCTGAAGTTTTCCGGCTTCCAGCAGATGTACTTCAGCGATAGTTTTCCGCCGGAATTCGAAGTGGTTCCGCGGCCGGATCTCACCAACTCGCCGATACGCGTTGCCTCGCCGGTGGCCGGTAAATTGCCGGATGCCGGCAACCCGGACGACCACGAAGCGCTGGCGCTTTTTGTGCGTCGGGTCGCCGGGCGCATCGCAGAGACGCTCGGACTGAAAAACGAAAGTGCAAGCGGGAGAATGCAATGACGAAAAGACGCGTCACCAAGCTGGCCGTTCTGTGCCTGGCGCTGATATTGGCCGCCGGATGCGCCACCGACCAGGAGGCCGTCAAAAAGAAGTCCGAGGCCACCCGCAAGGTGGGCGAAGCCTACATTGCCGGGCGCAACTATACGGCGGCGCTGCGGGAGCTTTTGAACGCCGAGAAAATGTTCCCCTACGACCCGGTGCTTCAAAATGACCTCGGGCTGGTGTATCGTTCCAAGGGCAAACTGGACCTGGCCATTGCGCGCTTCAAGAAAGCGCTGGAGATGAAGCCCGGCTATGCGCCGGCCAGGAACAACCTGGGCATGACCTATATCGCCGCCAAGAAATGGGACGCGGCGATTGCAACCTTCAAGTCGCTGACCGGCGACCTGCTCTACGCCACGCCGCAGTACCCGCGTTTCGGCCTGGGACTGGCCTACTACAACAAGAAGGAATACGTCCAGGCGGAAAAGAACCTCAAAGCGGCGCTGCAGTACTATGAGGACGGGCTCAGAAAAGACCGCATCTACATCCTGGCGCTGCAGGGCCTCGGACTGACCTACCTGGCCACCGGCAGGGTGACGGCAGCGGAAAAAACGCTGGAAGAAACCGTTCACCTGGCACCCCGTTTCGCCGATCTCTACTTCGATCTGGGCCGGATTTATGCCCGGCAGAAAAAATACGATCAGGCCGATTATGCTTTTACCAAAGCCATCGAACTGCAGCCCGGCAGCGAACTGTCACGGCGCGCGGCGCTGGAAAGGGAAAACATCAGGCGCTTGAAGGCGCAGTAGCTTCCGGGTAGTACCTGAATTTTTCAAGCGTCGCGTTTGCCGCGTATGCAAGGCGCCGGGCATGCAGCTGTGGTGAGCCACCGCAAATGCCCTGCCACGCGGTAGATGTGGCGGAGTCGGCGCTTCCACAGGGCAGACCGTTTTGAAGCAAAAATGGAAGGTTTTCGAACATACCCATTGAGCAGAAAAACACCGGCCGTAATTCACAGACAACCATGAGATGAGACTTACATTTTTATGGATTTTCAAGATTGTCCGTGCAGGATTCAGATCGTAAGAGGAGGCGTGCATGCAAGATGCTGAAGATCTCCGGCCGCTTTGGCTGGATGAGGAAAGCGCAACGGTTAGGGTGATCGACCAGCGCTGCCTGCCGCACGAATACCGGCTGCTGGACCTGAAGACCGTGGAGGACGTCATCGACGCCATCGAAAATATGGTGGTGCGCGGTGCGCCCCTGATCGGCATCACCGGGGCCTACGGCATTTTCCTGGCGGCTTGCAGCCGTAAAACGGGCCTGTCCCCCGCATTCCTCGAAGCCGAAGGCCGCCGGATCAAAAACGCCCGCCCCACGGCGGTCAACCTGGCTTGGGCCGTGGACCGGGTGGTCACGTCGGCCGGCGTTCAGTCCGGACCTGCAGACATGTGCGCGGCGGCCCGCCGCGCCGCCGACGCCATTGCCGACGACGAGGCGCGCCGCTGCCGGCAGATCGGCGAAAACGGCCTGGTGCTGATCGAAAAGATCAGCCGCGAAAAAGGAGGTGGTCCGGTCAACCTGCTGACGCACTGCAACGCCGGCTGGCTGGCCTGCGGACGCTACGGCACGGCCACGGCGCCCATGTACGCCGCCGCCGCCAAGGGAATCGATATTCACGTCTGGGTAGACGAAACGCGGCCCTTGAACCAGGGTGCCCGGCTGACGGCCTGGGAACTGGGTCAAAAAGGGATCAACCACACCATCGTGGCGGACAACACCGGCGGGCACCTGATGCAGCACGGGCTGGTGGACCTCGTGATTGTGGGCAGTGACCGCACCACGGCCAGCGGTGATGTGGCCAATAAGATCGGGACCTATCTGAAGGCCCTGGCGGCCCGCGACAACGGCATCCCGTTTTACGTGGCGCTGCCCTCGAGTACTTTCGACTGGGGGATCAGCGATGGTGTCGCGCAGATCCCCATCGAATCGCGTGCGGCCGACGAGGTGCGTTTCGTCCAGGGTCTGGACCGGGGGCGCCTGACCCGCGTGCTGGTGTGTCCGGCGGACAGCCCGGCGGCCAACTTCGCCTTCGATGTCACGCCGGCGCGGCTGGTCACCGGGTTTATCACTGAAAAGGGCATCTGCCGGGCAACGGCCGAAGATATCGCCGCCCTGTTCCCGCAAGCGCGGAACAAAAACCTGCCGGCGGACGGTGGAATGAACCCTTAAACTCTTGAAAGACTCCATGCTGACCGAACTTGAAAAAAAAGTCGTTGCCCAGGTGCAGGGCGATCTGCCACTGGTGCCGCAGCCTTACCGCGAGCTTGCCGCCCGTGTGGACATTTCCGAGAAGGCCTTTATAGAGATCCTGCAGCGTCTCTGCGAGCGGGGCGTGATCCGGCGTTTCGGCGCCACCCTGCGACACCAGAAGTCGGGCTTTACGGCCAATGCCATGGTGGCCTGGCGGGTGGACGAGGCGCGTATCGATTCGGTGGGCATGCAGATGGCGGCTTTCGAGCAGGTCACACACTGCTACCACCGCGACCCCAACCGCCACTGGCCCTATAACCTGTACACGATGATCCATGGCGCCGATGAATCGTCTCTACGGCGCATTGCCCGTCGCATCGCCGCAGCCACCGGTGTGGACACCTATGCGCTGCTGTTCAGCCGTCGTGAACTCAAGAAAACATCCATGGCATACTTTGCCTTCGATGATGAAGACTGACCGCCTGCCTTGAAAGAGCGAAACGCGCCTTTTGTCCTGCTGGTCAATCCCTGGATCCACGACTTCGCGGCCTACGATTTCTGGGCCCGTCCGCTGGGGCTCCTTTACCTGGCGTCGGTACTGCGGCGGCACAAGCTGCGTGTCGGCTACCTGGACTGCCTGGACCGTTTCCACCCCGCCGCCGCGCCCGCCGATCCGCATGCGCGCTGCGGCCGCGGGCCTTACCATAAGACGCCCATTGCACGGCCGGCTGCGCTGGCGCACCTGCCGCGCCGCTATTCGCGCTACGGTATCGAACCGGGATGGCTGCAGCAGGACCTGGCGCGGATGCCGGCGCCCGACCTGGTGATGGTCACCTCGATGATGACCTACTGGTATCCCGGCGTCCGGGAGACGATCCGCCACCTGCGTGACCGCTTCCCGCATGCCCCGGTGGTTCTGGGTGGAATTTACGCCAGTTTGTGCCGGCAGCACGCCCTGGACTGCTGTGGCGCCGACCAGGTGGTGGGCGGGCCGGGGGAACCGCAGGTCCTGGCACTGGTTGCCGAATACACCGGTGCCGACATCGAAGCGAGCTTCGATCCCACAGACTTGGACAGCATTCCTTATCCGGCCCTGGACCTGCAGCGCTGTATCCCCTTCGTCCCCATCCTGACGTCGCGGGGGTGCCCCTATGACTGTGCCTACTGCGCCTCGGGGTTTCTGGAGCCGCGCCGGCGTGTGCGGGATCCTGTGGCGGTGCTGGAAGAGATGCGCTACTGGCATGCGCGCTACGGCGTTCGCGATTTTGTCTTTTACGATGACGCGCTGCTGGTGGACGCCCCCCGGCTGGCCTTTCCGCTGTTTGAGGGCATCTGTCGCCGCGGGCTGAAATTGCGCCTGCACACCCCCAACGCCGTGCACGTGCGCGAAATCAGCCCGCGCATGGCCCGGCTCATGATGCGGGCCGGGTTTGAAACCCTGCGCCTGGGGCTGGAAACAGCCGCTTTCGGGGAGCGCGAAAGGCTGGACCGCAAGGTGACCGCAAAAGAGTTTGCGCGGGCCGTAGAGAACCTCAGGGCCGCCGGGTTCAGGAAAGAGCAGGTGGGGGCCTACCTGCTGGCCGGTCTGCCGGGGCAGTCGCGGGAAGAAATCCTGCGGTCCATCGAAACCGTGCGCCAAAGCGGGATCACACCGGTGATCGCCCATTATACACCCATTCCGCACACGGCCCTGTGGCCGGCGGCCGTGCGTGCCTCACGCTACGACCTGGCCGCCGATCCGCTTTTTTGCAACAACGCCATCGCGCCCTGCCAGCCGGAGGAATTCTCCTGGGAGGCGCTTTCGGCGCTCAAGCAGCGGGCGGCCCGCTGAGCGATCCATCGGGTTCATTGGGGAGGTTGGCGCGCAGGCTGTCGATAATCTTGGGCAGGTAGTCATCGGCCAGATTTTCCGGAAAGCGGCAGGCGGCGGCGCCGCGGTGCCCGCCGCCGCCGAAAGCGGCCAGCAGCAGACCGGCATTGACGCGGCAGCCGGGGTTGAAGATGCTGTGGCCGACGCTGACCGCCAGCATGCCGGGGTCATCGCTGTCGGGGCGGATTTTAACGCTGACATGCGCCTCGGGAAACAACGCGTAGACCAGGAAACGATTTCCGGAAGGCGCGTGCGGTACACTGCGCAGGTCGGTGACGGCGACGTGGTCTTCGACCCGCGTGTGGGTCCGCAGCAGCTTTTCAAAGGCGCGGTTGTCCGCCAGTGTCCGGCGGCAGTGCCGCCTGACTTTTTCATCCTGCATGACGCTGCCGATGGATGCCTGCCGCAGACGGTCGACCAGGTGATTCCAGTAGGGTTCGCCTTGGGGATCGCTGCCGTTGACGGTCATGGAAAGCAGCAGGTAGGGGTACTTTTCAGGCGCGCGGACCTGCTGCATGCTGAGCCGGGCGGCATCGATGCGATCGGCCCAGGCCACCAGTTCGTCGTAGCTGCGCGTAAAACGGCCGCGGTAGTAGCGGTAGACGATGCCGGCCGCCGAGGGGGCGATCTCGAAGCAACCTTTAAATGGCCGCTGGATGCGGTTGGTCAGGTGGTGGTCGAACCACAGACTGCAGGCCGGATGAAAGGGCAGGTTGGCCAGGATATCGCCGCTGCGGATTTCAACGCGGCCCTGCTGGACATGGCTGGGCTGAACCCATTTAACGGGGACATCGATGGTTTCCGCTTCGCTGAGCAAAGCCGCGCAGACGATGCCGTCAAAATCCGGTCGCGTAACAATTCTCATAGGGCGTCTCCTCCGGCGACAGGGTGCTCATCCCGTGGGATGGCCGGCACGCGGTACGGACTGGACTTCGATGTGCCGGAAGCATTCCACCAGATGATCGTTGACCATGCCCACCGCCTGCATGAAGGCATAACAGATGGTGGGGCCCACGAATTTGAATCCCCTCTGCTTCAGGTCTTTGGCCATGGCTTCGGAAACCGGGGTGTGCGCCGGTACCTGCTCCATCCGGCGCCAGGTGTTGACCATCGGCCGGCCGCCCACGAATCGCCAGATGTAGGCATCGAAACTGCCGAATCTGCTGCACACGGCCAGAAAGGCGCGGGCGTTTGCGACTGCCGCCCGGATTTTCAGCCGGTTGCGGATAATCGGCGCGTGGCGCGCCAGGTATGCGATCTTGCGTTCGTCGTAGGCCGCCATCTTGCGGGCGTCGAACCCGTCGAAAGCACGCCGGTAGTGCGCGCGTTTTTTCAGTACGGTCAGCCAGCTCAGGCCGGCCTGGGCGCCCTCCAGGATCAGAAACTCGAAAAGTGTCCGGTCATCGTGCAGCGGCACGCCCCATTCGCTGTCATGGTATCGGATATAAAGCGGATCCGTACCCGCCCATGGGCAGCGTTCAGGCATGCCGCCGCTTTCCCGGCAGTTGCGCGCGGCACCTGCAAGACTTCCGCTGCGCGGGACGGGCTGCGAAATCGACCGCCGCCGTCGACGGCATCCGGTTTTTGCGAAGCACTTTACAATCTCCAGACATGACTTATTTTCTGATGAAAATATTTCCGAGCGTTTCAGGAGCCACCGAATGGAAAAAGAGCTGACGATTCCCGAAAATCTGCAGGCAGCCTTCAAGCGCCTTTTGGCCTGCGTTCCGTCCGAGCTTCGCGATGATTCCCATTTGCTCAGGATGATGTGCGTTTATCTTGAGATCGGCGGGGAAAATCTGGCCCGCCAGCATGTGGAAATCGCCAAGCTGCGGCTTGCCGAACAAAAAAAGCCCATGTATCCCCCCCTCGAAAGAATCTGTCCCGACGATCAGGATGAAGTGGTCCTGGATGACGATGAGGAATAGTCCCATATCCCGGCGGCGCGCCGATCCTTGGAAAACAAGCGCCGCATCCCGGATTTGAACCGTCAGCCGCCTTTCTTCGACATCCGGATGCGCACTGCGCGGGCGTGTGCCTGGAGTCCCTCGGTTTCCGCCAGGCGGATGATGTCCGCGGCCTCGCGCCTAAACGTACCCTCGCTGTAATACACCAGGCTGGTTTTTTTCAGAAAGTGGTCCACCGAAAGCGCCGAAGAAAAGCGTGCCGTGGCCGCCGTGGGCAGCACGTGGTTGGGACCGGCCATGTAGTCCCCCACCGGCTCGGGGGTGTGTGCACCCAGAAACACGGCCCCGGCGTGTTCGATGGCCGCCAGATGCTCGAAAGGTGCTTTGACCTGCAGCTCCAGGTGTTCGGGCGCAACGCTGTTGGCCAGTGCAATGGCAGCCGGAATGCTTTCGACGCAGAAAATGGCGCCATAGCGCGCCATGGAGCGGGCGGCGATTTCCCTGCGGATAAGCCCCTGCAACTGGTGCTCGATCTCCCCGGCCACGGCCGACGCCAGAGGCTTGGAATCGGTGGCCAGGATGGCGGAGGCCAGGGGGTCGTGCTCGGCCTGGGAGAGCATGTCGGCGGCAACGTAGCGCGCATCCGCGTGCCGGTCGGCGATCACCAGGATCTCGGAAGGGCCGGCGACCATGTCGATGCCCACCGTGCCGGCGACGATTTTTTTGGCCAAGGTCACGTAGATGTTGCCGGGTCCGACGATGACATCCACCCGGCCGATACGCTCGGTACCGTAGGCCAGCGCGGCAATGGCCCAGGCGCTGCCGGCCTTGTAGACCATGTCGACGCCCGCCTTTCTGGCCGCCACCAGCAGATGTGCATCGACGGTTCCCGCGGCGGTGGGCGGCGTGGTGATGCAGATGCGCTTAACGCCGGCCACGCGGGCGGGAATGGCACCCATGAGCACCGATGAAACCAGCGGTGTTTTGCCGCCCCGGCCGCCCGGCACATAGATGCCGGCCGCACGGACGGGCCGTACCAACTGCCCCAGCAGGGTTCCCGGCCTGTCGGCGCTGATCCAGGAACGCTGCCGCTGCTTCTTGTGAAAAGCCTCGATATGCCGCGCCGCGCGGTTCAGGGCGGAAACGAATCTGCGGCTGACCTGTTTGGCGGCGGCTGCAAATTCGTCTTCGGTGACGGCCAGCGAATCGGCCGGCATGTCTGGACAGTCAAAGCGCCGGATGTACTCGAGCAGGGCGGCATCGCCGTTCTTGCGCACATCTTCTACGATGCGGCTCACCGCCAGCATGTCCTTTTTTTTGAACTCCAGGCCGCGGTTGACGATGGCTTCAAGCCGCCTGCGGGCGGCTTCGGAAGGGTAATTAAAAATCTGCATGGGCGGTCTTTCCGGCATGCCTGCCTGTTTGCATCCTGCGATCTCGTCGTTTCTTCCGGGAAGTTGAGCTTACGCCAGATGGCGGCGGCTTGTCAATGGGTGCCGTTTGGCAGCAGCGGCGGGCAACCCGCCGGCCGGAATCCGGAGCATGCGAAACGATACGTCCGGCTGGAGGATTTCTTTGCAGGTGACGCCGGCCGGCACGCCGCGGCGCTGATTTTTATTTGACTTCTGGCCACCGATCTGTGCAGATACCAGATGTTGGGCAGCAACATCCGTGACGGCGGCCCTTTTTCTTCAGACCGGTATTTTTGCAGCAGGACAAAGGGAGGGTATCGTGGCGCAGAATCGCATTTACAATTTCAACCCCGGCCCGGCGGCGCTTCCCCTGGAAGTGCTCGCGCAGATCCGCCAGGACTTTCTGAGCTATGCCGATTCCGGCATGTCGATCACCGAGATCAGCCACCGCTCCCGGTGGTTCGACGAGATCATCAACGATGCCGTCGCACGCACCAAGCGTCTGCTGGGCCTCGGTGACGACTACCATGTGCTCTTCATCCAGGGCGGCGCCAGCCTGCAGTTTTGCATGCTGCCCATGAACCTGTTGGGCGCCGGCGATCGTGCGGACTATGTCAATACCGGCACCTGGTCCACCAAGGCCATTGCCGAGGCGCGCATCCTGGGCAGGCACATCGATGTCGTGGCCTCGTCGGAAGACCGCGGCTTCGCCTATATCCCGGAGCAGATCGCCTTCAATTCCGGGGCGGTGTTCGCCCACATCACCTCCAACAACACCATCAAGGGCACCCAGTTCGCCGAATTCCCCGACACCGACGGTGTGCCGCTGGCCGCCGATATGTCCTCGGACATCATGAGCCGACCATTTGACGTGCAGAAATTCGGTATAATATATGCCGGTGCCCAGAAAAACATCGGCCCTGCCGGCGTCTGCATGGTCATTATCCGCGCAGACTTTCTGGAACGCGTGCCCGAGGCGCTGCCGTCCATGCTGAAGTATACCACCTACGCGGCGAAAAACTCGCTCTACAACACGCCGCCCTGCTTTGCCATCTACAGCGTGCAGCTGGTGCTCAAGTGGCTCGAGGAAACCATCGGCGGACTGGAGCGCATGGCCGCGATCAACGCCGAAAAGGCGCAGATTCTCTACGGGTGCATCGAGCGCAGCGGGTTCTACCGCGCCACGGCGGAACCCGGCAGCCGCTCCCGCATGAACGTGACCTTCCGCCTTCCCGACGAAGATCTCGAGGCGCGCTTTGTGAAAGAGGCCCTGGCAGCCGGTTTCGGCGGCCTCAAAGGGCACCGTTCGGTGGGCGGCTGCCGGGCGTCCATTTACAACGCCACTGGCGTGGACGCGGTAAAGGCCCTGACCGCCTTCATGGAAGAGTTCGAGCGCACCTACGGGTAGCGCAAGTTTTACGGCAGATCGAATTCGGCCACGATGAAGGTGTGGTCCGAAGGACGCGGCGCGCGGCGCGCGGCCACATCGATCCAGATATCGGCTAAGCGCTCGGCCAGCGGGAGCGTGCCGCAGAGGTGGTCGATGCGCCAGCCCAGGCCGCGGGCGACAGCATTCGGCAGCCGGTAGTCCCAGAAGGTGTAGGCCTTTTCATCAGGATGCCGGTGGCGGTAGAGATCCACGAAACCCCACTGCATGACGCTTGCAAGGGCCTCGTGTTCGGCGGGGTGGAAGCCCACATGGCCGGCCAGACGCACGGGGTCGTAGACATCGGCCGCGGCCGGCGCCACATTGAAGTCGCCGGCCCACAACAACAGGTCGCACGGATCGAAGTGCTCCTCGAAATAGTGCTTCAGGCGCCGGAACCAGTCCAGCTTATACCGGAATTTTTCCGATGCCGGATCCCGCCCCTGGGGGATGTAGGTGTTGACGACCTGCAGGCCGCCGAAGCGCGCCGCGATCAGGCGGGTGTCTTCCGGGCCGTCGGCCGCATCAAAGCCCATGCGTACCCGGTGCGGTTCCATCCGGCTCAGCAGCGCCACCCCGTTGTAGCTTTTTTCTCCTTTGAACGCGCAGAAATAGCCGGCATCGGCCAGCGGCGGGACCGGAAAATCGGGGTCCTGGACCTTGGTCTCCTGAATGCAGAGTACGTCCGGCCGGTTTTGCGCGAGCCATTTTAAAAGCAGCGGCATGCGGGCACGGATGCCGTTGGCGTTGAAACTGGCGATTTTCAAACCTTCTCCGGTGTAGGCGATACGGTTTTTCTTGACATGGCGGATTTTTACCAATTATTAACCGAAGATGGAAGCAAAAAACGTCGATGAGGTGCTTTTGGAAACACCAAAACAGAAAAGGAGGCCGGAAATGGACAAGATCTTGAGGATCGATATGAGTGCGGATCCCGGGCCCAAGGCGACGGAAGTGCCCATCGGGGAATACGCCGGACTGGGGGGACGGGCGCTGACCTCGAGCATCGTCGCCAAGGAGGTGCCGCCCCTGTGCCACCCGCTTTCCGGGGAGAACAAACTCGTCATTGCACCCGGCCTTTTGAGCGGATCGGCCGCCGCCATGTCGGGCCGCATTTCGGTGGGTTGCAAGAGTCCGCTGACCGGCGGCATCAAAGAGGCCAATTCCGGCGGGCAGCCTTCGCAGGTCTTGGCGCGGCTGGGGTATGCCGCCATCATCCTGGAGGGAAAGCCCAAAAACGACAGCCTGTACCGCGTTTTCATCAACCGGCAGGGGGTGCAGATCGCGGCGGATGACAGCCTCAAGATGCTGGGAAACTACGATCTGGTCGAAAAGATGAAAGCCTCTTACGGGGACAAGATCGCCTGCATCTCCATCGGTCCTGCCGGGGAGATGAAACTGGCGGCGGCATCGATTGCCTTCAGTGATACGGAGCTTCGTCCCACGCGGCATGCCGGCCGCGGCGGTGTGGGGGCTGTCATGGGCGCCAAGGGGGTCAAAGTGATCGTTCTCGACGACAGTGGCACCCAGACGCGTTCGCCCGCCGATGTCGAAAAGTTCAAGGCGGCCAACAAGGCCTTTGTGGCCGGACTGCGGCAGCACGCGGTCACCGGGCAGGGCCTGCCGGCATACGGCACCAACGTGCTGACCAACATCGTCAACGAGGCCGGGGCGCTGCCCACCCACAATTTTACCTGGGGGCGTTTCGACGGTGCTTCCAAGGTCAGCGGCGAAACCCAGGCCGAAACGGAAAATACGCGCGGCGGTGAAGGTTCGGCCACGCGCGGATGCCACCGCGGCTGTGTCATCCGCTGCTCGGGCACCTATTACGACAAGGACGGCAACTATGTGACCAAGCAGCCCGAGTACGAGACGGTCTGGGCCCACGGACCCAACTGCGGCATCGACGATCTGGATGCCATCGCCACACTGGACCGCTTAGATGATGACTTCGGTCTCGACACCATCGAGATGGGGGCCACCATCGGCGTTGCCATGGAGGCCGGACTTGCCAAGTTCGGCGATGCCCAGGCCGCCATCGACCTGCTCAAGGAAGTGGGCAAAGGCACGCCGCTGGGCCGCATCCTCGGCAACGGCGCTGCCGTGACCGGCAGGGTGTTCGGTGTCGAGCGCGTGCCCGTGGTCAAGGGACAGTCCATGCCGGCCTATGACCCCCGCGGGGTGCAGGGGCAGGGTGTCACCTATGCCACCAGCCCCATGGGCGCCGACCACACCGCCGGCTATGCGGTGACGGCCAACATCCTGGGCGTCGGCGGCAGTGTCGATCCCCTGAAGCCCGAGGGCCAGATCGAGCTTTCGCGGAACCTGCAGATCGCGACGGCGGCCATCGATTCCACCGGCATGTGCCTGTTTATCGCCTTTGCCATCCTGGATCAGGCCGAGACCTTCCAGGCGCTGCTCGACCTGCTGGGCGCTTTCACGGGAAGCCCCCTTTCGGCCGACGATGTCAACGCTTTGGGCAAGGCGATTCTGGAAAAGGAGCGTGATTTTAACGCCCGCGCCGGTTTCACCGCCAAAGACGACCGGCTGCCGGCCTACTTCAAAAAGGAGGCCCTGCCGCCGCACAACGTGACCTTTGCAGTCAGCGACGAAGACCTGGACCAGGTATTCAACTGGTAGCAGCGCCGCCGCAGCGATGATATACTGTGACGGGGGGATCCGGCGACGGATCGCCCCGTTTTTCTGAAGGGGGCGTCAAATGACAACCAGAAACAGCGCCGGTCTGGAAATGGCACTGGATAAGGGCCAGGTTTCAAAGCTGTTTCCGCTGCTGGGCTACGGCTTTTCGATATCAACGCCCACCGGCGTGAGTATCGCCCAATGGTATGACCGTTACCCGGAGCTTCCGGCCGGCTATCTGACAGAAAAGGTACAGACCATTTTTTTAAACGGCGTGGCCGTGGATGACGTGCAGACCGCCTGCATCAGCGACGGGGCCACGTTGGCGCTGTCGGCGGCCATGCCCGGCGTGGTGGGGGCCATTTTCCGAAAGGGGGGGCGCTACGCACCGTTGCGCTGCCGGGTTTCTCCGGCTGCCGGTGGAGCGAGACAGGAAGAAAAAACAGGCTGGCTGACCCTCAAGCTTTTCAACCTGGTGGCCCGTGAGATCGGGCCCTTTTTTCTGAAACGGGGTGTCTGCCTGCCGGGGCCATGTTTATCCGAATTTTTTGACACGTTGCCGGCATCTTTCTGGTCCGGCTGTCGACGGATAATTTTTAACGGCGCGGCGGTGGATGCCCGGAAACTCAACACGTTGCTGACCAGACGATCCGAGGTGTGCCTGAAGGTGGCCGAAGCACAGTAGGTACCGGCCGTGCGGACATGCTGGCAATGCGGGAGACGTCGGTTTTACAGACCGCGGCTGGCGGCTTTGAAAAACAGGCGCAGCAGGTTGTCATGGGAAACACCTATCTTGGAGGCCAGGATGGTGGCCTGCACACTGCGGCGTGAAATCTTGACCTGTGCGGATCGGCTGAACCCCGGATGCCGGCGGATTTTCTGCAGCGTGAGTACGGCCATGCCCAGGGCCCACAGGCAGAAATGGCGGATACCGGTTTCGGTGGCCGGGATCAGCAGGGTGTAGTCCAGGGCGTCTTTCAGGTGTCCATGGGCGATGTGGACCAGCTGCAGCAGGCCGGCCTGGAAAGAGCCGTCGGTGCGGCCGGGCGCCAGATCGGCCAGGTTGTAGCCGCTGCGGTCGAAAACGTCGCGGGGCAGCCAGCACACGCCGCGCTGGTGATCGTCCCAGATGTCCTTTAGAATATTGGTCATCTGCAGGCCCTGGCCGAAGGAAACGGCACGCGCGAACAACCCCTTGGCGTGGCGTTCGATTTGTGGGCTGTAGTGGCAGAAGAGCGCGGTGAGCATCTCTCCCACACATCCGGCGACATGATAGCAGTAACGGTCCAGGGCACGGATGTCTGCAAGCCCGCCCTTGAGATCCTGGGTCTGGAAGTGCGACATGCCGGTGGCCATGGTGTCGATACAGCGCGCCAGGGCGGCCTGCTGATCGGTATCGAAACGCCGGGTCACCTCCAGGATGCGGGGAATGCTGCGCACCATCTGGTGTTCGGCCGGTATGGTCTGGGCCGAAAGCCGCGGCGCAAGGCTGCGGGCGAATCTGCCGGCATCGGCGCCGTTTTTCAGCACTTCGATAAAACCGCTGCCAAAGGAACGCTTTTCATCTGCGGTCAGGGCGGTTTCGTCCTCGATGGTATCCACGATGCGGCAGAGCAGGTAGGCATTTGCCACCACGGAATTGAGCTCCGGCGGCAGCTGGGGGATGGTCAGCGCGAAGGTGCGCGAAACACCTGCCAGCAGATATGCTTGCAGATCGTCGTCTGACATCTGCGATTGTAATTCGGTCGATGGCACGTTGTCTTTGATTTTTTCTAAAATCCTGCGATGATGATCGATGGAAAGCTGTGGGGGGGGTGATGCCCGCCTCGGTTTCGCCGTCTACCG
>Ga0256841_1000289_pt1 | contig 54733 bp, 53 predicted proteins | sample 356308metaG_FD_185971 | JGI IMG/M metagenome (GOLD analysis project Ga0256841, IMG submission 185971) | Hydrothermal vent microbial communities from Mid Atlantic Ridge, Atlantic Ocean - 356-308 | ecosystem: Environmental > Aquatic > Marine > Hydrothermal vents | place: Atlantic Ocean: Mid... | reverse complement strand
CAAGGCCTTCGAGGACTTGCAGGAGAGTAGTTGCTATTTTTTGCTGTGGTAAATAGAACTTAGCCATAGAAACTAATGTAACTGCAATAAAATTGCAGGGTTTTAACCTTTAACTTGATACTTAAAAATGAAAACCAAAATTTGGCTTTCCTCACCACACTTAACAGGTGAAGAACAAAAATACGTAAAAGAAGCCTTTGATACCAATTGGGTGGCGCCCCTAGGCCCTAATGTAAACGGCTTTGAACAAGAGCTTTGTGAGTATACAGGCGCTAAAGCCTGCTCGGCATTGAGTTCAGGTACGGCAGCTATCCATTTAGCACTCATACTATTAGGTATTGAAGAAGGCGATGAAGTCTTGTGTTCCTCCTTTACTTTTTCGGCAACAGCAAACCCCATCCGCTATCAAAAAGCCATTCCTGTATTCGTAGATTCAGAAAAAGAAACATGGAATATGAGTCCCCAATTATTAGAAAAAGCCATTAAAGACAGAATAGCCAAAGGAAAAAAGCCAAAAGCCATCATACTTGTACACTTATACGGAATGCCGGCAAAAATGAATGAATTGATGGCCATTGCTAAAAAATATGCTATTCCGGTAATTGAAGATGCTGCCGAAGCCATTGGTGCTACCTATCAAGGAAAAGCCATGGGTACCTTTGGCGAAATGGGCATTTTTTCGTTTAACGGAAATAAAATTATCACCACTTCAGGAGGAGGAGCTTTAGTGTCTGACAATCGCGACTATTGTGATAAAGCAACCTTTTTAGCCACACAAGCTAGAGACACCGCACCGCATTACCAACATTCACATATCGGTTATAATTATAGAATGTCAAATATCGTTGCAGGTATTGGCAGAGGGCAGTTAGAAGTGCTGGATGATAGGGTAGAAGCCAGAAGGAAAAATTTTGACTACTATAAAAAGGAATTAGCTGAAATTTCAGTCATTTCATTTGTTGAAGAGCCCGACGGGTTTTATTCCAATCGGTGGCTAACTACAATTTTAACAGATAGTTTTAAAACTAGAGAGAAAATTCGGTTAGCATTAGAAAAGGAAAATATAGAATCGCGCCCCTTATGGAAACCTATGCATTTACAACCCGTTTTTAAAGAATTTCCCGGTTATATAGACGGTACTTCCGATGATTTATTTCAACGAGGATTGTGTTTGCCCAGCAGCTCAAATTTAACAGAAGAAGATTTACAACGAGTAATCCATACGATAAAAGTAGTTTTTCAGTAAGTTGAATAAAAAATAGCTTCTCTATTTTTCCATCAATTTTTTATAGGAAATAGTATTTATAGCAGTATGCCAATTCCTTCCCCGAAGAGGGAAGGTGGCGTTAGCAATGCTAACGTGGGAAGGGTAAAGCCCTAAAAAACAACAACCTTAATCTATATCAAGGCTCCGCAATATCCTCATGCCACAATTCAGGTTTTTCCTTAATAAAATTCGCCATCAGTTCAATACTCTCCTCGTCGTTTAACAGTTCAACTTCTACCCCTTGCGCTTTTAAAAACGAAATATTCCCCTCAAAATTTACATTCTCGCCAATAACTACTTTCTTTATTTTAAACTGTACAATGGTGCCGGCACACATCATACACGGACTCAATGTTGTATACAAAACCGTATCAGCATAATCACTTTGCCTTCCGGCATTTTGTAAACAATCCATTTCGCCATGCAAAATCGGATTCAATTGTTGTACCCGTTGGTTATGGCCTTTTCCTAAAACTGTATCGCCTTTTATTAGTATGGCTCCAATAGGAATACCACCTTCAGCATAACTCTTTTTCGCCTGTTCTAAAGCTAAAGAATAATAGTGAGACGTTTTCATAAAAAATCGATTAAAATATCATTACAAATATAGGTAAGCAAGTATAAATGTAATAAAAAATTAGCTTTATCGAATCTGCTTAAAAGTTTTTCTTCCTAAGATAAAGTGTTGCCAAACAATACTCTTACAATGATAGTATGTAGTATTCTTATAAGAGATATTTTTGCGTTTTCGCAACATAGCCGGTAAACACCTGTAAAAACCAAAATGTGCCTTTATAATTGACCACGTATGGATAGGGCGCAATTCTACCATAAACTTGATACCGGCAACACCATCTAAAATCAACCGAAAAAAAATAACAAAAAAGAAATACCGCTTAGGCACATTCTTTAAGATGGTAAACAAACTATTTCTAAAATTTAAAAATGTTTTTCTCGGACTCGCCTCGTGTAAGGTAGCCCCACCCACATGATATACCGTTGAGGTACCCACATATTTTATGCTATATCCTTCATTTTGTACCCGCCAACACAAATCTATCTCTTCTTGATGAGCAAAATACTGTTCGTCAAAGCCTCCTAATTGGTGATATACTTCAGAACGGATAAAAAAACAAGCTCCCGAAGCCCAAAAAATAGTTGTAATATCATCGTATTGGTGCTCATCATTTTCCAACTCGGTAAAGATTCTTCCTCGGCAATAGGGATATCCCAAAAAATCGACATAACCACCGGCTGCACCCGCATATTCAAATTTATTTTTGTCTTTAAAATCTAAAATTTTAGGTTGGATGATAGCTACATTTTTTGACTTTTTAAATTCATCAGTAATAGGTTGTATCCAATTATCGGTAACCTCAATATCAGAATTTACTAAGGCATAAATATCGGCATCAATATGCTGTAAGGCATCATTATAGCCTTTAGCATAACCACCATTAGAGGTATTTTTAATAATTTTCACTTGCGGAAAATGTGCGTTTATAAAAGCAAGGGAGGTATCGGTAGAAGCATTGTCAGCTACATAAATATCAGTATTAGTACCGGTACATTGTAGCATAATAGGTAAAAACTGCTCCAACAGTTGTACCCCATTCCAGTTGAGTATGACGACGGCTACTTTCAATTTTTGGTTTCTTGACTGCAAACATAGTTTAAAAGTGCTAAAATAAAAGAAATTTTAGTGGTAAAATTTTATTCCTTTAACTATAAAGTATTAAGGCTATTTATTCAAACTATTTTTATCACAATTGATAAACCTGATTGCCAAAATAGCACCTTCGCTTAGAAACAATTTCAGCTAAGTTCTAATTAGAACAGCATAATAATTAAATTATTAAATATCATTCTAAAATAAAAAATGGGAACTATGGTAGCATCCTGTTTTTACCATAAAATTCTCCTGCAAGGTTTATCAAACCTTGTAGGTCTTAATTTTAATACCTACAAGGCCTTCGAGGCCTTGCAGGAGAGTAGTTGCTATTTTTTGCTGTGGTAAATAGAACTTAGCCACAATTTCTAATAAATCAACCCTCCGAAAAGTTATCTTTTTTGCCATGATAATTGGGAATCTCATTTAAAAAGACATATTGCCGGCTATTGTTGTCTAATTTGCAGTAATAATGTTGCAAGCCGTTACTTACCATGATATGAGTAGCATTTAGCTCCAGATTGTAACGCGAAATCTGATCGAAAGTTTTCTGGGTGATAGCTACGGTGGGCGATTTACATTCGACAATCATTTCAGGATGCCCTTTGGTATTAAAGACTAAAATATCAAAACGCTTTTTTAACCTATTGATAGTTAATTGTTTCTCAACGGCAATTAATGATTTAGGATATCCCTTCTCAGTAATTAAATAATGGATAAGGTGCTGGCGTACCCATTCTTCAGGATGTAAAATCACATACTTTTTTCTGATGATATCAAAAATAAACTGCTTATTTTCGCTATTTTTGATGTTGAACTGAAAAGATGGTAGATTTAATCGTTGCACAGTTCAAAATTACAAAAATAGTAACAATCCTTAAATCATTTAATCATTCATCCATTATAGCATTCAATCATTCACCCATTCAATCATTAAAATAAATGAATCGAATCAATAAAATAGTTACCGATATCAAAGACGGAAATATAAAACCCATTTATTTTTTAATGGGCGAAGAGCCTTATTATATTGATAAGATTGCTGAGTATATCGAAAAAAATGTCTTGGCCGAAGAAGAGAAAGGCTTCAATCAAATGGTATTATACGGGCGAGATGTGATCATTGAAGACATTGTTTCTAATGCAAAACGCTATCCGATGATGGCAGAGAAACAAGTAGTAATTGTCAAAGAAGCGCAAGATTTATCGAGGAGTATTGAAAACTTATTGCCTTATATTGAAAATCCGCAGCCCACTACCGTACTGGTAATTTGCTACAAATACAAAACCCTCGACAAACGAAAAAAACTATATAAAGCAATTCAAAAAACAGGATTGTTATTTGAGAGTAAAAAACTTTATGAAAACCAGATAGGCGATTGGATACGTCATATTTTATCAGGAAAAGGATATCAAATAGAACCCAAAGCGGCATTGATGTTGGTTGAGTTTTTGGGTACCGATTTGTCAAAAATTAACAACGAGTTAGAAAAGTTGATGATTGTTCTCTCCAAAGAAACTACTATTACAGCCACTCATATTGAAGAAAATATAGGCATTAGCAAAGATTTTAATAATTTTGAATTGCGCAAGGCAGTAGGAGAGAAGCAATTGGTAAAAGCCAATCAGATTATCAATTACTTTGGCCAAAACCCGAAAAGCAATCCGTTGGTGGTTACCATTTCACTTCTGAATAGTTTTTTTACACAGTTGTTGATTTATCACGGTTTGAGCGATAAGTCTAAAGGCAATGTTGCCAAAGCTTTGCGTATAAACCCTTATTTTGTAAGCGATTATCAAATGGCAGCGCGCAACTACCCAATGCGAAAAGTATCACAAGTTATCTCATATTTACGCGATGCCGATGTTAAGAGCAAAGGTGTGGGTGCTCAAAACCTATCTCAAGGTGATATTTTAAAAGAATTGTTGTTTAAAGTGATGCACTAAGAATCAATACTTTTTCATTTTATTACCTATTTATAAAATCACAGCGGTTCATTCTTAAAAATAGCTTGCTAACCACCGCAATATTACCAAGTATAGGCAGGGGGCTTAATAGCATTCATTCGAATATATAAGTTCGCTTTAGCTCGGTGGTTTGCCATGTGGTCTTGAACATAAAAAAAAGCAAAAGCCCGGCTTACTGTATTGCCACTGTGGTACATAACACACGTTTCGTCTAACTGTTTTTGTGTTATGGTATAAATTACATGGGTAGTATAATCAAATGCTTTTTCTAATAATTTAATAATTTCTGCCTTTGTTAATTTAGAAGCATCCGGCGTATTGGGTGTTACTTCCATGCCTTGAACATATCGCTTGGTAAGCAATTCAACAGTATGGGCAATATGCACCATCTGTTCGCCAAAAGTTTTACTCACTTCAGTTGGCTTATACGAATATAGGTTTTCGGGCATCGCTTTGGCAACGGCTAAACAATGTGCTTTGGCTTCTAACCATACCGGCAAATACATTTTTGTAAAATCGGTTTTCGGAAGGGCTTCCTTTTGAGCGTATGCCGATGTGATGTAAATAAAAATAGTGAAAGTTAGTAGTGTAAAACGTTTCATAATACTGATTTAAATTAAAATAACAATCTATTATTTAGGAAACAAGATATAAAATTCTGCTAATATCGTACTTTAGTCAACAAATCTTTAAAATGTATCCCAATGAAAATACGACAATTTCACTTTTTCCTATTCTTTTTCCTCATTCTTTTATTAGCTTGTAACAATTTTACAAAAGGCGATGAGGTGAAAACAAGAAAAGAATCAATAGCAACAACTACCAATAAAAGGCAATTACGGCATGTAGTACTGTTTAAATTTAAAGAAGGTACTTCACAAAAGAAAATCAGTGACGTAGAGCATGCATTTATTTCGTTACCCGGCAAAATTCCACAAATAAAAGATATTGAATGGGGTAAAAATAACAGTCCAGAAGGCTTAAACAAAGGTTTTACCCATTGTTTTTTTTTAACCTTTGATAGCGAAAAAGATAGGGCAGTGTACTTGCCGCACCCTGACCACAAGGCCTTTGGAGAAATGCTAGCGCCTATACTCGCTGATGTATTGGTACTTGATTATTGGACAAGCGAATAGCATACGATGTGTTTTTATTTCAAAGAAATATATTAAAAAAGGTGTCACACGCTCAAGGTATAAATTGTCTAAAGAGAAATAGTAATCTTAAAAGACAATAAAATGAGAAATGCAACCACACAAACTATTAGTATTAATGCGCCTTATGACAAGGCATTTGATTATTTGGCAAATCCGTTAACACAAAAAGAATGGGCCATTAACTTTATGAAAGACGTACGAAAAACTGATAACGGGTTTATTGCCGTTACACCTTTCGGGGAAATGGAATTAGAACTTGATACCGATAAACAAACCGGAATCATAAATATCATCCTCAATAGAGGAGAGCCCATAGCAACACGGCTTATTAAAAACGAAGAAGGCTGTGAGTTTTTGTTTACGCTATTTCAACCCAATGAAATGCCCGATGCAGCCTGGAAAAAAGAAACTGTTCTCGGTTTAATGGAAGAATTAGAACAACTTAAATCTATACTTGAAAGGCCTTAATATGAATGGTTTAGAGCAATTAGTAGTAAAAGCTGTAAAAGGCGATAAAAAGTCTCTTGAAAAAATAGTACTACAAATTCAAGATACGGTCTATAATTTAGCAATCAGGATGCTTTGGCATCCTGAGGATGCTAAAGATGCTACCCAAGATATTTTAATAAGGATAATCACTAATTTGAGTAGTTTTAACCATAAAAGTGCGTTTAAAACTTGGGTGTACAGATTGTCTTGCAATGCTTTACTCAATTTTAAAAAGAAAAAATTTCTCAATGCAATTTCCTTTGAAGAATATGAGTTACAGTTGGGCAAAGGGCTTAATAACACTATCGAATACACAACAAATATAGCCGAACAAAAATTGCTGATTCAAGAGGCAAAAATAGGCTGCTCAAATGCAATGCTACAATGCTTAAGCAGCGATAATAGGTTGATTTATATATTGGGGGAAATCTTAGAATTTACCGGTAAAGAAGCCGCCTTCGTTTTAGGGATTACTCCTGAAAACTTTAGAAAAAAACTCTCTAGGACGCGAAAGAATTTGCATCATTTTTTAACTAATAATTGTGGTCTTGTCAATACCAAGAATACCTGTAGGTGTTATAAAAAAGTAGATGATGCCATTCAAAACAATCGTATTGACCCAAACAACCTGCTATTTTCAAAAAATATAAAAAACATACAATTAATGCAAGAAATAGAGCAGTTTAGAGATGAAGTTTCGTTGTATCAATCGAATCCTGAATACAATACTCCCGAAATATTGCTCAAAGAGGTAAGGCGGATTGTCACGGCTATTCAAAAATAATTTACGCTTAAGAAGCAAGAGGATGCCCTAATAACCACACCATTATCGCCGCAGTTTTTTAGAAGCCTGAAAAGAAAGGGTATCGCCGCCTAACGGAATATGGCCTGTTTCATCTAAAATGCCATCCATCCGAAAATGGGTGATAACCGGTTTCGATGCCATTCTTACAAAAGTAACATGGTCAAAGGCTTTTGGGTCTTTTGGGTTTTGTGACCCTCCCGTAGTACCGAGTATGATATAATCATGGCCGCTTTTTAACCGATGTGAAAAAGAATGTACATGGCCGTTAATAACGGTATAGTTTCTGTCTTTTAATACATTTTCAAGCCTTGCTAAATTTTTTGTGCTGTCAGTGCCTGCCCATATCGGTTTATGCATCAGTACAAATGTCCACCTTACCTGTCGATACTTTTCCAATACCTGTTTAAAATAGTCAAATTGGGCATTGCTCATAGCGCCTGTCTTGCGTTCGGGCATTTTATAATAGTCGGTATCTTCATAGGCACCTTCGGTTTCACCATATAATACTTTTAAGGCTTTGGCGCGGGCATGGTAAATTTCATTCATGCGTTTTTCTTCAAAATCTTCAGAGTCTATCATGAGGAATAATACTTCTTTATAGACAAAATAATAATAACGGGGGCCGAATCGCTGTTTCCAAAATGTTCGCATGACCGGATTGGTAAGGTCGTGATTTCCACCTAAATGGAAGAAGGGCATTTCAAAATTAGAAGCTCTTTTGTCAAAGCTATCCCATTCTTTTGCTAAGGTTGCCATATCTTCGGTACCACCATCGATAAGGTCGCCAATACTCAGCACAAATGTAGGTTCTAACCTGTTGATTTGTGCTACTGCTACATTAAAAACCCCTTGGCGTTCACCACCGTTAAGGTCAGAAATAATGGCAAAAGTAAAATCATCACCTCCTTCTTTAAATGTTTCGCCGGTCCACGGTTTCGGACCTTGGGCAATATCATGTACAAATACCGGTACTTTGTTGACTTGTTTTTTACAGGCCAACGGTACCAACATTAAAAAAATAATCAAATAGCGAATGGGTTTCATATTAAAAATTAAGCAGCTTATTAAAAATGTAATTATATTATTATCAGTTATCTATATTATTTTATCTCAACTTATTATTTCTAAAAACGGTATCCTGGTTCAATATCGTTTCACGAATTTTTTTGTGGTTTGTAGCAGTACCGTTTTTATACACCGCAACTTTCCAACCGATATATGATATACTGTCTAATTGCCGGTCTATTTTTATTCTGATAGAATCCTTAAAAAAAACAATATCGCTAACCAGTGTTGAGTCAGTTTTATAACGGTTGTAATAGTGAGTTATGAGCTCAATATTTTTCTGGGGGTCAACACATGAGATAGCATGGTGTTTTAAAATATTATCTTTTTCATACAACAAATATTCGCCCCTAAAATCACTTCCATTTCCAACATCACTTATATCACTATTTTGTGTCACATAGTAAAAGTTGCCAATTTTTCCATAACTGATATCGGCATCAGACATTTCATTCATTGTAAACCCGCTGATATCTTCTTTCATAGAAGCCTTTTCTTTAGTTGAAAGCTCTGAGGCTGAACAGGCAATCATTATTAAAACGGCAATAAAGATTATTTTTTTCACTTGTTTCTTATTTTGTTGTATTAGGAAGCATTGTTATTGAAATACCCTGATATAATCTACTATTAAATATTGGGGAAAAGGTGTTGTAGTATCCGGATTACCGGGCCAATTGCCGCCTACCGCGAGGTTGATTAAAAAATGAAAATCCTTTTGAAAGGCACTCAATTCTGAAGGACTGATGGCTACTTCATAGTATTTTATATCGTCGACATACCAACTGATTTTTTCGGCATTCCACAAAATAGAAAAAACATGAAATTCATCGTGAAAGGTTCCTGAAGAAAGTGAATAGCTACCACTAGATTGTGCGTGATTGCCATTGGCACTCCAGTGGGCGGTACCATGAATGGTTTTTTCTCGTTGGTTGCCGCCAATCATTTCCATAATGTCTATTTCGCCCGATGCAGGCCAGCCAACGGTACTGATATTATCACCGAGCATCCAAATAGCAGGCCAAATTCCTTTTCCTTCGGGTAACACCGTCCTTACATCTACACGCCCATAGTGAAAAGAAAATTTTCCTTGGGTATTGATTCGTGACGATGTATACTGATTATTCCCTTCATTTTCTTTTTTCGCCTCAATAATCAAAAAACCGTCTTTGAATGTGGTATTTTCTTTTTTATAATATTCACTTTCATTATTTCCCCAACCGCAAATGGCGGGGCATCCGTTGCCGATTTGAAAATTCCATTGCCCGGCACTTAAAGATGTTGTATTGAATTCGTCAGCCCATATCAAATTCAAATTAGGGTATGAATTTGGTGATGTATAGCCGGTAGTTGGAATACGTATAGTAGTTGGAAGGGGTTCTTCATCTTTACCCGAATTGTTACAGGCGTATAGCACAAGGGTCAATGATACTGTAAAAATAAAAGAGGTGTTTTTGATTATTGCATATTTTGAGGTCACTATTTTCAACATATCGATTTTAAAGCAATTGTAAAGTTAATAATTATAAATTAACTCCGTTGCCCGAAAATAGCACTGCCGATGCGCACCATAGTACTACCGCATGTTATGGCAATAGCATAATCTCCACTCATCCCAATAGAAAGGATGTTCATTTCTATATGCTGCATCTCATCTGTACGCGATGTAATATCGGTTTTAAGCTTTTCAAAAAAAACATTCAACCTTGTAAATTCTTCTTTAACTTGTTGGTTATCATCAGTAAAACTGGCCATCCCCATAAGGCCTACAACATGTATATTTACCAAATCTTTCAACTTTTCAGAACTCAGCATATCTTCAATTTCAGCAAAAGAAAGTCCGAATTTTGTATCTTCAACAGCAATCTTGGCTTGTAACAAACAGTTGATAACCCGATGGTGTTTTCGGGCTTGTTTATCGATTTCTTTTAATGTTTTAAAGCTGTCAACCCCGTGAATTAAATCGACAAAATGTGCCATATATTTAATTTTGTTGCGTTGTAAATGGCCAATCATGTGCCATTTGATGTCTTTGGGGAGTGCTTCGTATTTAGTAACCATTTCTTGGATTTTATTTTCTCCAAAAATGGTTTGTCCGGCATGGTAAGCCTCCAAAATGTCAGATACAGGCTTGGTTTTAGAAACAGCTACCAACATAACGTGTGCCGGAAGCTGTTCTTTTATCGATTGTAAATGGGATGCTATGCTCATCAACGTTATTTTTTAAAATCAAAAGTAGCGAAACTTACCGGTTTTGATACAAAATAGGTTTCAACTTTTTAAAATGAAAATAAGATGTTTCTTCTCCCTATTCTTTCGGATTTATCTCGGCTCTCAAAATTCATAAATCGTCAACCCACTGCGCAACTTAGGCAAAATATACGTACTTTTTGGGGGCATGGTCAATCCGGCATCTGCCACTTTTTTCAGCTGTTCAACCGAAATAGGGAACAGGCCGAAAGCTACTTTGTATTGCCCCGAGTCAACACTTTTTTTTAAGTGGATAGCGCCTTGTTGGCTATGTGCATAACTAATGCGTTTATCATTGCGCAAATCCCTAATGCCCAAAATAGGTTTTAATACCGTAGTATATAATAACTGAGGGTCTAAATCGCTTAGCGGATTGTCAATTTCATAGGTTTCTTTTTTGAGGTATAACGAATAGAACTCACCGTCTAAATACATGGCAAAATGGTGCTTCTTCGAGGGCTTGTACAAAGCGGATCCTCTATTTTGTATACGAAACCATACCGCTAATTTTTCTAAAAACGTTTGTTTGTCTAATCCGTTTAAATCTTTTACCAATCTATTGAACTCCAATAGTTGTAATGCTGATTCGGGAATCAGATAACTCATAAAAAAATTATACGCTTCTTCACCGGTATGATTAGGGTTCTCTTTCTTTAAATTTTCAGCCAATAAATGTGAAGATGCCGTACGGTGGTGTCCGTCAGCAATATAAATGGCATCCATGTTGGCAAATTCACCTTGTAGGGTTTCAATATCCTCCTGATTGTCAACCAACCACAAATAATGTGTCTTGTGGTTTTCGGTTGTAAATTCATATTCTGCCCTTTTCTTTTGATAGTTTTCCAATACAGATGCAATGACTGAGTTATCAGGAAATGTCAATAAGACCGGCTCTGCATTAAAACCGGTAGTTTTCAGGTATTTTTCAAACAATACTTCTCGTTTATGCAACGTATCTTCGTGTTTTTTGATGATACCCTTAGCGTAATCTCGGGCACTTGCCGCAGCGATGATACCACAGCATGAAAAATGGGAAGTTACTTTTTTATACACATAAAAAGCAGGACTGGCATCCTTAGAAAAATGGCTGCGTTCCTTAAACCGGTTATAGGTATCTCGAATTAGTTGAAAGCGTTGTTCGTTTGAAATTTCTTCAGGGTTTTTATAATGCGGACTGATGATGTGTAGAAACGAAAACGGATTAAAATCTAATTGTGCTCCTAACTCAGCCGGCGAATAGGCTTCATACGAACGTGAAGATACCAAGGCCACTTTATCTCTAGTGGCACGTACGGCGCGAAAAGGTTTTATAGTGGCCATGGTAGTATGGAGAAGTTAAATTGGTGATAATAATTGTTTTACTCGTTCTTGCCGTAATGATACTATCAGTTATTACAAGTACTTACAATGTACTGTACATCATCCGAGTATTTCGATAATCTGATCTGCCAATTCACTTCCTATCCTATGTTGAGCCTCGCTAGTAGCGGCACCAATATGAGGTGTTAATGAAATATTAGGGTTCATTAAAAGCTGTATTTCGGGTGAAGGTTCATTTTCAAATACGTCTAACGCTGCTTTAGATACTTTTCCGCTGTTTAGGGCAGCTACCAAGGCAACTTCATCGATAACGCCTCCACGGGCAGCATTTACAATACAAACCCCGTCTTTCATCATATTAAATTCATCTGTAGAAATTACGTATTCTTTTTGTGCCGGTACGTGTAAGGTAATAAAATCTGCTTGTTGTAACACTTCTTCTTTTGAGATGGTGTCAATAGTAAAATATACAGTTTGCCCGTCATAAAATTCTAATTCTAACCTTTCACTGTCAATATATGGGTCAAAAGCAATCACTTTCATCCCTATGCCCAAAGCTACTTTAGCAGTGGCTTGGCCGATACGCCCAAAACCTAAAATACCTAACGTTTTGCCTTTTAACTCAATACCTTTGGCGTATGCTTTTTTCAAATCTTTAAATTTAGAATCACCTTCTAAAGGCATGCTCCTATTAGAGTCATATAAAAATCGAACCATTCCGAAAAGGTGTGCAAAAACCAATTCGGCTACCGAATGTGAAGAGGCTGCCGGCGTATTGATAACATGAATTCCTTTTTCGCGGGCGTATTCAACATCTATATTGTCCATTCCCACACCGCCTCGGCCAATAATTTTAAGGGTAGGGCAGGCGTCTATTAAGTCTTTTCTAACTTTTGTTGCACTTCTTACTAAAAGTACATCTATTTGATGCTCATTGATATAATCAATCAATTGGTCTTGTGCAACAGTGGTAAGGTTTACTTCAAAACCTGCATTTTCTAAGGCGATAACGCCACTGGTTGCAATTCCGTCGTTTGCTAATACTTTCATTTTTTATAATTTAAGAATTTCTTAAAACACTAAAGGCACAACGTGCCAAGGCTATAATTTTTGATTTTTCGTGATATAATTCTATGTCGGCTTTTATAATTCGCTTTCCGTTTTTAATAATGGTTGCTTCTGCAAAAAAATCTTTAGGCTCTGAACCGTGTAAGTAATCAATACGCATATCGATGGTGCTCACTTTTTCAGAGAAATCTGAGATGGTAGTTAAGGCTGCAATACCCCCTGCAGAATCGGCAATACTTGCCTGAATGCCTCCATGCCAACGTTTTTGAATAAAATCACCAATAAATTCTTCCTTAAAAGGAATGTGGATTTTGGTAAAACCCTCTTTCAATTCAACAACTTTTAATCCTAACAATTTATTTACAGGCATTTGATGCTCAAAGATATCCTTCAAAGCATTGAATTTATCCTCTTCTTTCATTATGAATTGGCCAGTTTTTTCATAATAGCTACCAATACTTCAACGCTTTCTAGAGGCAAAGCATTGTAAATACTTGCCCGATAGCCGCCTACAGAGCGATGGCCGTTAATTCCGTTGATACCGGCTTCTTTCCATAAACGGTCAAACGTATCTTTATACGAGTCATCAGTCAACGTAAAGGTAACGTTCATATACGACCGGTCTGCGTTAGCCGCTACGCCTTCAAATAGCCGATTCGAGTCTATTTCGTTATATAATAATGTGGCTTTGGCATTATTTATTTTTTCAATGGCTGCAATACCTCCTAAGTCTTTTAACCATTGTAATGTTAGCATAGAAACATATACGGCAAAAACCGATGGTGTATTGAACATACTGTCTTTCGAAATGTGCACTTGATAATCGAGCATTGAAGGAATTTTTCTTCCGGTATTTCCCAAAATAGATTTCTTTACAACTACCAAAGTGGTACCTGCAGGCCCCATATTCTTTTGAGCCCCCGCATAAATCAGGTCAAATTGAGAAAAGTCTAGTTGACGCGAAAAAATATCGGAACTCATATCGCAAACTAACAAACTATCTGTTTTCGGAAATGATTTCAACTGCGTGCCAAAAATAGTATTGTTACTGGTACAATGAAAATAATCAATATCGCTAGGGATATTGTATCCTTTAGGGATATAACTGTAATTTTTATCCTTTGAAGAAGCCACTACATCAATGGTGCCGAATAAATTTGCTTCTTTGATAGATTTTGAACTCCATGTTCCGGTATCCAAATATGCTGCTTTGCCACCTACTTTTAATAAATTATAGGGTACCATTAAAAATTCTAAGCTGGCACCTCCTTGTAAGAAAAGAACCGAATAGCCCTTATTTTCTAAACCCAATAATTCTAAGGCCAAACTTTGGGCTTTTTCCATAACAGCAACAAAATCAGTACTTCTATGCGAAATTTCTATCAGCGATAAGTCACTGTGGTTGAAATTTAAGACGGCTTCTGATGCTTTTTTTAATACTTCTTGGGGCAATACAGATGGCCCCGCACTAAAATTGTGTTTTTTCATTGCTTAAATATGATGTAAAAATTGAGATGCAAATTTGCAATAAAAATTAGAATTTATTATCGTTAAATTATTAAAAGTTGATAACAAATAAGCGAAGTGAATAATAATGTTTAATTTATAACAACTTTTTTCTTATATTTGTGTAGATATATTATAATAATAAATAATATTTTTGTAGTAAGTGATTGGTTTTTAGCTCACTACATTTTTTTTGTAATTGACCCAATTTGATAATATCAGTAAATGGTATATCATGTTGAATAAAAAAATTACACATAGTCTTACTAAAATATGTACATTATATATTGTTTTTTTCTTCTCTGAAATAGCAATTTGTCAGAATTTTTATACTACCCAAAAAGGTTTATCTTTTGGCTTAAATCAAAAGATACAAAAAAATTTAGGCCTATTAAAAAGCAATAATCTTAATAAAAAAAAGGTTGCAATTGCTCGGCTTGGCGCATTAAAAGCCAAAGAAGCCGTACCAGAATTACTAGCTATTATCCAAACAGATACGATAAACAATCAATTAAAAAGATTGTCTATTAATGCTTTAGGTAATATAAAAGATTTACAAGCTCTTGAGGTATTACAACATAATTTATTTAATACTGACAAAGAGATTAGCAAAGCTTCAATACGGGCGCTATTAAATTTTGAAGATCTATCAGTATCCCATCAAATTATAAAATTGGCAACATCAGAAAGCAACTTTTTAAAGGTTGAAACGTTAGCGGCCTTGGCTACCACTAATTTTTGGTTATCTAATCTTCAAAAAAACACTCAATTTTTAAAGAGTTTAGAAAATAATATATCGAATTCTAATGAAGAAATTCAAGAAAAAACGATAATCTTGTTAGGCCTAATAAAAAATGAAAAGCACCATAAGCTTTTGCATTCATTGGTTCATAGTACATCATCAAATCGTATTAAAATTCAGCTTGTAAAGGCCATGGTTAGATACCAGAAGAAAAGTGACATTTCTAGTATTAAAACGTTAGTAAATAGTGACAATATGTTACACTGCATCATTGCAGGTTCATTGGTAAAATTGGGCGATTTTGAAGCAATTAACAATTTAAAAAACTTTTTAAATAGTGATTCTATAAAGATTCGTATGGAAGCTATTTATCAACTCGCTAGCATTAGAAATAAAGAGTCCTTAGAACTTTTAAAGACACGTCAGCTATTAGAAAAAGAACCATCTTTACAACGATTATTAACCTTTATTACCACACAGTATAACATGTAAACTTATGAAATCTAAAACACTAAAAATTCTGCTTATCTTTTTATTTACACTCTTTGTTCAACAAGTATTTTCTACTACTTATTATGTAGCCATTAATGGTCATGACAGCAATGATGGGTCTGAATCAAATCCTTGGGCAACCATTCAAAAAGCCGCAGAAACATTAGTGGCCGGAGATACAGTAATTGTTAAGGCAGGTACCTACAACACCAGTTTGTATTTTAAAAATTCAGGAAATGCTGCCAACGGATATATAACCTATATGGCAAATCCGGGAGATACTGTTATCATAGATGGTACCGGCGTACCCGAATATCAATTTGGTGATATGGATGGACTAATAAATAGTCAAGGAAAAAGCTATATTAAATTTATAGGCTTTCATATTGATGCTTATGAAACACATTTCGGCATCTATTTTAGGGGGCCGGCCTCTCATATAGAAATAAGAGACTGTATTGTATCAAATGGTAATATCATAGATAAATGGGGAGGCCATGCCTTTGTAATTTGGGCGCAAACAGGTGATTCAGGTCCAGTTTCAAATGTAATTATTGATGGTAATGAGGTGTATAATAATTATACAGGAGGTAATGAACAACTTACTCTTTACGGTGAGGTCAGTAATTTTGAAGTTACTAATAATATCATTTATAATTGTTCAAATATAAATTTAGATTTTATTGGAAGAATTAGTATAAATGGAGTTGCTTTTGGGAGACCACATAACGGATTGGTAAAAGGTAATATATGTTATGGTGCAGGTAGATTAGTACCTGAAAATTCTTATGGTTCTGGTATCTATACTGACGGAGCAGGGAAACCCGATTTAATCAATAGTATAATCATTGAAGATAATATTAGCTATGATAATGATTTTTCGGGAATAGAAATTGGTGATGAGCACGATGGCGAATCTTCCGGAGGTATATTGGTAAAAAATAATATTTCTTATAAAAATGATTTTTTCGGAATTTTTGTTGGTGGCGGTGGTATAGGAAATGGCGGTACGGTAAAAAATGTAAACTTTTATAACAATACTACGTATAAAAATTTAAATGAAATATCAATTTCTACTGTTGAAAATATCAATTTTAAAAATAATATTTTTTATAGAGGCAATAATGATGTTTTTTTATGGATGGAAGAAGTTGCTGTAGGCAAGGTAAATTTTAATTATAATTGCTGGTTTCCAGATGGTAACTGGGCTTGGGGTAATTCTGAATATATTGGCTTTTCTGTATTACAACAAAATACATCTCAATTTCAAAATGGCCTAGTTGCCGACCCCTTATTTAGAGATGTTCAGAATAATGATTTTCACCTAAAAAGTAATTCACCCTGCATTGATGCTGGAACTGATGTAGGGTTGGCTTATAGTGGTTTAGCACCTGATATTGGAGCTTTTGAATTTGATGGAGTCTTAGATGTTGATTCATTTGATACAACCGAAAATAATTTAAAAGCTTTTCCCAATCCATTTACAGATACCATAAAAGTTTCTTTTTTCTTACCTTTAAACGGACTTGTAGAATTAAATGTTTATGACCTTGCCGGTAGAAAAGTTAGAAACCTGATAAATGAATTGAAATCATCTGGCAATCATACTGTTTATTGGGATGGAACAAATGATAAGAATCAAAAGGTTAGTAGTGCAATGTATACGATTGCTTTAAAATATGCTCATCAAACGAAGACGTTTAAAGTTATAATGTTACGTTAATTGTTTTCTATTTGGGCTCCATAATCACACAAGGTATAATCATTTCTTCCAGCGAAATACCACCGTGTTGATACGTATTCTTATAGTATTTTACATAGTGATTGTAATTATTAGGATAGGCAAAAAACAGATCTTCTTTCGCAAAGATAAAAGAACTGGTCATGTGTGCCGAAGGCAATAAGATATCTTTAGGGTTTTTAACGGCGTATACATCTTTCTCGTCATAAGACAAACTCCTTCCGGTTTTATACCTCAAATTGGCACTAATGTTCTTTTCACCAATAACTTTTGTCGGGTTTTTGGTATTAATAGTACCGTGATCTGTGGTAATTATCAACTTCAAACCATATTCTTGTGCTTTTTGAATCATTTCCAATAATGGCGAGTTTTTAAACCAACTCAAGGTTAATGAACGATAAGCTTTGTCATCACTGGCCAATTCTTTAATCATTTCCATTTCAGTCCTAGAATGCGATAGCATGTCTACAAAATTATAAACAACAACTGTTAGGTCATTATTTTTGACCGCTTTAAAATTTGCTGCCAAATCGCGCCCTTTTGGCATATTGGTAATTTTAAAATATGAGTGTTTGATATCTAAATTCAGACGATGTAATTGTGCAGTTAAAAATTCATTTTCATACAAATTTTTACCGCCTTCATCAATATCGTTTTTCCAATATTCAGGATATTTTTTTTCCATTTCCAAGGGCATTAAGCCAGAAAATATAGCATTTCTGGCATATTGTGTGGCCGTAGGCAATATGCTGTAAAAAGGTATTTCTTCCTCTTTTTTATAATAATTATTAATGATGGGCTCCAATACGCGTAATTGGTCATATCGCAAATTATCAATAACAATCAGTAAAGTACCCTTGTTTTTATTAATGTGTGGTGCGATAACTTCTTTAAAGAGTTCGTGTGATAAAAGTGGTTTTTCTTCGCCTTCAAACCAGCCTTGATAATTTTTCTTGATAAATTTAAAAAATTGGGCGTTGGCTTCGTTTTTTTGGCTTTCTAAAATTTCCATCATTCCGGGGTCGGCAATAGATTCTAATTGTATCTCCCAATGTACCAGTTTTTTATATAAGTCTATCCATTCATCAAAAGTATTGACCATGGCTAAGTCTAATGAGATTTTGCGAAACTCTTGTTGATACGTAGACGTTGTTTTCTCAGAAACCAGCCGCGAGTGGTCTAAGTTCTTCTTTAAACTTAATAGTATCTGATTCGGATTTACCGGTTTAATCAGGTAATCGGCTATTTTGGCACCAATCGCTTCCTCCATTATATACTCTTCCTCACTTTTTGTAATCATTACAATCGGTAGGTTGGGGAGTTTCGCTTTGATTTCCGATAAGGTTTCAATTCCTGAAAGTCCGGGCATATTTTCATCTAAAAAAACAATATCATAATTCTCTTCATCTACTTTTTCAATGGCTTCAGCGCCATTATTGCAGGTTGAAACATCATACTTTTTCTTTTCTAAAAATAATAAGTGAGGTTTTAATAATTCAATTTCATCATCCACCCATAATATTTTTATTGCATTCATTCCTTTTTGGTTATTTTAGTTCGAAATTAAGGTCTATTTTTGTGTGTAATTTAAAAATTAGTTAGTTGAACAAATTTAAAATTTTTAACGACCCAATTTACGGATTTATTAGTATTCCCAATGAAATAATTTTTGATATTATTGAACATCCTTATTTTCAACGTTTAAGGCGTATTTCTCAGATGGGATTATCGTATTATGTGTATCCGGGGGCTCATCATACACGTTTTGAACATGGGTTAGGCGCCATGTATTTAATGCAAAAAGCCATTGCAGTGCTCAAAACGAAGTCGGTTGAAATTTCAGAAGAAGAAGAAATAGCCTTGTTGATTGCTATCTTATTACACGATATTGGCCACGGCCCGTTTTCACATACGTTAGAACATAGCATCGTTACTTCTAATGAACATGAAAAAATATCGCTGTTGTTTATGCAAGCGCTTAATAAAGAATTTAACGGCGCATTGACATTGGCTATCGAAATTTTTAAGGGGAAATACCACCGTCCGTTTTTCAATCAATTGGTAGCGAGTCAGCTAGATATTGACAGGTTAGATTACCTAAAACGAGATAGTTTTTATACCGGAGTTACCGAAGGCAATATCAATACCGAGAGAATCATCTCGATGTTTAGTATTGTTGATAATAATTTAGTAGTAGAAGAAAAAGGCATTTATTCTGTTGAAAAATTCATTGTTTCTAGGCGCCTTATGTATTGGCAAGTTTATTTACATAAAACGAGTTTAGTAGCTGATTATATACTAGTTAATATTTTAAAAAGAGCTAAAGAATTGATTCGAGAAGACACCCAAGTGGGCTGCAGCAGTGCCTTGTACTATTTTTTAGCAGGCGGTGATATAACTAATTTTGACAGCCATACACTACAACGGTTTTCTGAAATAGATGACTATGATATTATCATGGCGGTAAAAGAGTGGACACAGCATAGAGACAACATCCTGTCAGCCTTGTCAAAGGCATTGATATATAGAAATTTTCCGAAAATAAGAATTCAAAACGAACCGTTTTCTAAGGCTGAGATAGCGGCTATAAAGAATAAAATTTCAAAAAAACTAGCTGTAAACAATGGGTTTGTAGATTATTTTGTACATTCGGGAGTCATTGAAAATCAAGCATATACTTTAAATAAGAATGCAATAAACATCGTATATAAATCAGGGAAAATACAAGATATTACCGATGCATCAGACCATTTAAACCTAATGGCATTGACAAAACCGGTAGTAAAACACTTTGTATATTATCCTAAATAATTAAAAACGACTGTTGCATATTTTTTTTATACTTTTGCAAGAATGAAATTTACAGCTAAACAAATCTCAGAAATTCTTGACGGAGAAGTTGATGGGAATCCAAATGAAGAAGTTTTTAAACTCTCAAAAATTGAAGAAGGCGAGAGTGGCTCGTTAACTTTTTTGTCCAATCCGAAATACACTTCATTCCTCTATACTACAAAAGCTTCTGTTACCATAGTGAATAAAAGTTTTGTACCCGAAAAAGAAATCTCTACTACCTTGATAAAAGTTGACGATTCATACAAAGCATTTTCTACCTTGTTAGAATATTACAATCAGGTAAAACTGAAAAAAACCGGAATAGAAGAGCCTAGTTTTATTAGTAAATCGGCTACTATTGGCGAAAATGTATATATCGGTGCCTTTACTTACATAGGCGAGAATACAACCCTAGGCAATGACGTAAAAATATATCCCAATGTATTTATTGGAGACAATGTTACGATTGATGATAATACCATCCTTTTTGCAGGGACTAAGATTTATTCAGAATCGATTATCGGCAAAAATTGTATCCTGCATTCAGGAGTCATTATCGGTTGTGACGGTTTTGGGTTTGTTCCTGACAAAAAAGGCGTTTATAAGTCAGTGCCCCAAACAGGCAACGTAATTATTGAAGACAATGTAGATATTGGTGCCGCAACTACTATAGATAGGGCAACATTAGGTGCAACCATTATTAGAAAAGGCGTGAAATTAGACAACCAAATTCAAATAGCCCACAATGTAGAAATTGGTAAAAATACCGTCATTGCCGCACAAACCGGTATTGCAGGTTCTACCAAAATTGGCGAGAGCTGTTTGATAGGTGGGCAAGTAGGCATTGTTGGGCATTTAACCATTGGCAAAAATGTACGTATTCAGGCACAATCAGGTATTAGTAGAAATATCAAAGATAATGAAGCCGTGCAAGGCAGCCCGGCATTACCGTATTCAGATTATAATAAATCGTATGTGCACTTTAAAAATTTATCAAAGCTAAATGATAAAGTTCATGAATTAGAAAAGATGTTAAAAAAGCAAATTGAAAATTAATGAGCACAAAACAGAAAACTATAAAAAAAGCAGTTTCTCTATCAGGTGTAGGACTGCATACAGGTAAAGATGTGACTATTACTTTTAAACCTGCTCCAGAAAATTATGGTTTTACTTTTACGCGAGTAGATTTAGAAGGAAACCCGATTATTGAAGCAAAAGCCGATTATGTTGTAGATACACAACGAGGTACCAATCTTGAAAAGAATGGTGTTAAAATCAATACCTCTGAACACGTATTGGCAGCTGTAGTAGGCATGGATATTGATAATATTTGTATTGAACTGAATGCCGCCGAACCTCCGATTATGGATGGCTCTTCAAAATTTTTTATTGAAGCCTTGGAAGAGGCCGGAATTGAAGAACAAAATGCCGAAATTGAAGAATACATTGTAAAAGATATCATCTCATATAAAGATGAGGCATCAGGAAGTGAAATTATGGTAATGCCCTCAGATACTTATGAAGTGACTGCCATGGTTGATTTCGGTACCAAAGTGTTAGGGACACAAAATGCCAGTATCAAACATATTTCTGAATTTAAAAAAGAAATCGCAACCGCAAGGACATTTAGTTTCTTACACGAAATAGAAATGCTGCTCGACAATAATTTAATCAAAGGCGGCGATTTAAACAATGCCATTGTATATGTAGATAAGCCCTTGTCTGATGAAACCATGGAAAAACTGAGCTCGGCATTTAAAAAAGACAATATCAAAGTAAAACCCAATGGTATTTTAGATAACTTGACCCTGCATTGGCCCAATGAAGCCGCTAGGCATAAATTGTTAGATGTTATTGGCGATTTGGCATTGGTGGGAATAAGAATAAGGGGGAAAGTTATTGCTAATAAACCCGGCCATAGTATTAACACACAATTTGCCAAAAAACTATCTAAAATTATTAGGATAGAAAAACGCAATAATGTTCCGCAATTTGATTTGAGCCAACCTCCACTGATGGACATACATCAAATCATGAGTATTTTGCCACATAGGCCACCCTTTTTATTGATTGACAGAATTCTTGAATTAAGTGACAAACACGTAGTGGGCATGAAAAATGTAACGATGAATGAGCCTTTTTTTGTGGGGCATTTTCCGGATGCACCCATAATGCCGGGAGTTTTACAAATTGAAGCAATGGCACAAACCGGTGGTATTTTGTTACTGAGCACGGTACCAGACCCTGAAAATTACTTGACCCTTTTCATGAAAATGGATAAAGTGAAATTTAAAAGAAGAGTATTGCCGGGAGATACGTTAATTTTTAAAGCCGAATTGATGGAACCTATCAGAAGGGGAATCTGCCACATGCAAGCATATGGTTATGCCAATGATAAATTAGTGATAGAAGCACAACTGATGGCACAAATAACAAAAAAGGAAAAGTAACATGAATCAACCGTTAGCATATATACATCCGGGGGCAAAAATTGCCACCAATGTTGTGGTAGAACCGTTTACAACCATCCATAATAATGTCACCATAGGTTCAGGTACATGGATTGGTTCTAACGTAACCATAATGGAAGGGGCACGTATCGGAAAGAATTGCAGAATTTTTCCCGGAGCCGTTATTTCGGCAATACCACAAGACTTAAAATTTGAAGACGAAGATTCATTAGTCATTATTGGCGATAATACTACTATTAGAGAATGCGTTACCATCAACAGGGGTACCAAAGCGTATGGCAAGACAAAAATCGGCAAAAATTGCCTGATTATGGCCACAGCACACGTTGCCCATGATTGTATCATCAAAGAAAATGTAATCATCGTAAATGGGGTGACCTTAGCCGGCCATGTAGAAATTGGCGAATATGCCATCATAGGAGGGCTATCAGGAGTACACCAATTTATCCATATTGGTAAACACGTCATGGTTTCGGGAGGCTCTTTGGTACGAAAAGATGTGCCGCCTTATACCAAAGCCGCTAAAGAACCATTATCGTATGTAGGCATTAACTCTATCGGATTGCGGCGCCGCGGTTTCGAATCGTCAAAAATAAATGAGATTCAAAATATTTACAGAATTTTATTCCAAAAAAATAATAATACCACACAAGCATTAGAAATCATAGAAGCAGAACTAGAAGCCACTACCGAAAGAGATGATGTCATTACATTTATTCGTAATTCGCAACGCGGTATTATGAAAGGATATACCAGTGGCCTCTAAAATATTGATTTTCAAAGGCATACTTGAAAATTATAAAAATTATAGTACATTCATTACAAATCGTAAATCGCAAATCAAAATATGGCAACAACATCAGATATTAGAAAAGGCTTATGCATAAAATATAATAACGATACTTTTAAAATTATAGAATTTCAACATGTAAAACCCGGCAAAGGGCCAGCTTTTGTACGTACAAAATTAAAAAGCTTAACGACAGGCAAAGTAATTGACAATACTTTTTCAGCAGGGCATAAGATTGATGAGGTGCGTGTAGAAACCAGAAAATATCAATACCTGTACAGAGAAGGCAACACCTATCATTTTATGAATAATGATGATTACACACAAATACAGTTACAAAAAGAAATTTTAGACGCCCCCGATTTGATGAAAGAAGGCGAAACCATCACCGTAATTGTACGTTCAGAAGATGAATTGCCGTTGGCGGTAGAAATGCCGGCACATGTAGTATTAGAAGTTACCCATACCGAGCCGGGCGTAAAAGGTAATACCGCCACCAATGCTACCAAACCTGCTACGGTTGAAACAGGGGCAAAAGTAAATGTGCCCTTATTTATCAATGAAGGAGACAAAATTAAAATAGAAACCGATAAAGGTACCTATCAAGAGCGCGTAAAATAATTAAACTATTTCGAGTCTTCTTATTCAAAATCGCAATGAAAAGAAATATCGCACTGCTTATGATAGTATTACAGCTTGTTTCTTGTAAGCAAATTGTAAAAAGTATTGTTAAAGAAAGCCTTGAACGTTCAGAGAACGAAAGTATTTCAGATTCAAATTTTAAGACGCTTACCGTAGACAGTTTGTATACAATTTCAATTCCGAAGTATATGAAAGTAATGCATACGCTAAATAAAGAAGCCTCATTGCAATATGCCAATATATACAAAGAAATTTATACGATTGTGATTGATGAAAATAAACAAGAGTTTGCTGATTACTTTAAAGAACTGGAAGCCTACGATTCTGAATTATCGTTGATAGATAATTATACCACCATACAAAAAAATTTCATTACAGAGGGTATGGATAACGTATACAAAATTGAGCCTTATGGCCTGATAGAAATCAATGGGTACAATGCAAGGCAGTTTAAATTAATGGGTACCGTCGAAAATCAAAAAATAGGATATATCATCGCTTTTATCGAAGGAAAAGAGAAAGTATTTATGATTATGAACTGGACACTTTTAAGCAAGTTAAGCCGGTATGAAAATACTTTTGAAGTTATCAATACGTCTTTTGAGCCAATTCAACAATAAAAAACCATGAAATTCTCTAAAATATATACTTTAAAAGAAATTGCCAAACTAATTGATTGTAAATATATTGGAGATGATAATTTTCCTGTATTGGGCATGAATGAAATCCATGTAGTAACCCAAGGAGACATTGTTTTTGTTGACCATCCTAAATATTATGACAAGGCCTTACATTCAGCAGCTACCGTAGTGTTGATTAATAAAAAAGTAGCATGCCCCGAAGGCAAGGCATTGTTGATTTCAGATGACCCTTTTACAGATTTTAATAAACTCTCAAAACATTTCAATCCGTTTACGCCTTCCGTAAAATCAATTGCAGATTCGGCTAAGATAGGCACCAATACTATCATACAACCCAATACATATATTGGCAACAATGTCACTATTGGCAATAATTGTTTAATCCATGCAAATGTTGCCATTTATGATGACTGTACCCTTGGCAACAATGTAATTATCCATGCAGGAACCGTTTTAGGAGCTGATGCCTTCTACTATAAAAATAGAGAAACAGGTTTTGATAAATTAGTATCTTGTGGCAGTATTACCATAGAAGATAATGTAGAAATCGGTGCCGGATGCACTATAGACAGAGGCGTTACCGGGCAAACTACCATAAAAGAAGGCACCAAACTAGACAATCAAATACAAGTAGGCCATGATACCGTAATTGGCAAAAAATGCTTAATAGCGTCGCAAGTAGGCATTGCCGGTTGTTGTATTATTGAAGATGAAGTTACTATATGGGGGCAAGTAGGAACCAATAGCGGTATTACCATCGGAAAAGGCGCTGTTATTTTAGGCCAAACCGGAGTTACAAAATCAGTCGTAGGAGGAAAATCTTATTTTGGTACCCCGATTACCGAATCGCGCCAAAAATTAAAAGAATTAGCTACCTTAAAACAGTTGACAAAAGAAAAAAATAAACGTTAAATTATGAACTCGTTTAAACTTTTTGGATTGAAGCGAAAATTAGGAATTTTTTACTCTATTGAAGGCTTTTTTGAGTTGCATAGCAGGGCTATGGAAGGAAAAAAAGATAAAAATAGGGTGCAAAAGGGCAATTTTTTAGCTAATTGAAAAAGTTTAAACGAGTTCTATATATAAACATTGAAATTTAAAGTACTTTTGTTAGAAGTTTATACGAGGTTAAAAAATAATAAAATTCTACAGTTAAACAAATAAACGATTAAATAGAGAGAATATGAGTGTTTTAGTAAATAAAGATTCAAAAATAATAGTACAAGGTTTTACAGGTAGTGAAGGTACTTTTCACGCCAAACAAATGATTGAATACGGTACCAATGTTGTAGGTGGCGTTACCCCCGGAAAAGGAGGGCAAACCCATTTAGACAAACCGGTTTTTAACACCGTTGCCGATGCCGTAGAAAAAGTAGGAGCTGACACCAGTATTATTTTTGTACCTCCGGCTTTTGCGGCAGATGCCATTATGGAAGCCGCCGATGCCGGCATTAAAGTTATTATCTGCATTACCGAAGGAATACCTATTGCCGATATGGTAAAAGTAAAAGCCTATATTGCTGATAGAGACACGCGATTGGTAGGGCCAAATTGCCCTGGCGTTATCACTCCCGGAGAAGCTAAAGTTGGTATTATGCCCGGTTTTGTATTTAAAAAAGGTAGGGTAGGAATCATCTCAAAATCAGGAACATTAACCTATGAAGCTGCCGATCAAGTAGTAAAACAAGGCTTAGGTATCACTACTGCTATTGGTATTGGCGGCGACCCGATTATCGGCACCACTACCAAAGATGCCGTTCAGTTATTGATGAATGATGATGATACCGAATGTATCGTGATGATTGGCGAAATAGGAGGGCAACTAGAAGCCGATGCCGCAAAATGGATTAAAGCCGATGGTAACAGAAAACCGGTTGTAGGTTTTATTGCCGGACAAACGGCACCAAAAGGCAGGACAATGGGACATGCCGGTGCTATCGTTGGCGGGGAAGGCGATACTGCGCAAGCTAAGATGAAAATTTTAGCCGAAAACGGAATCTACGTAGTGAAATCTCCCGCAGAAATCGGTAAAAAAGTAGCCGAAGTTTTAGCATAATAGTATTGACAACTTTCCGATAGTTTAAAAATAAATAAGCCTGTAAGTATAACACCTACAGGCTTATTCCCGTTAACTAAACTAAAAGAATTAAGTTTTTATATCGTTGTCAGTCTGTTTTTTCTTTAAGTTTTTATCTAAAAACCGTGTCATAGCTTTGTAAAAATCAAATCGGTTCTCTTCATTGTGAAAGCCATGGCCTTCATTTTCTTTAAGCATATACTGTACGCTAATTCCCCGTTTCTTTAAGGCTTCCACCATTTGGTCAGATTCGGCTTTGGCAACACGTGGGTCATTGGCACCTTGTGCAATAAATAAGGCCGCTTTAATCTTATCAGTATGAAATACAGGGCTATTGGCGCGTAACATAACACTATCCTTAGTACTTGGGTCACCTACCATTTCATAGAGCATTTTCTTATAAGGCTCCCAATACGGAGGGATTGTTTCCATAAAGGTAAAAAGGTTAGAAACACCTACGTAATCAACAGCAGCAGCATATAATTCAGGGTTTTTGGTGATTCCCGCTAAAGTAGCATAGCCACCATAACTACCACCGTAAATAGCAATGCGGTCAGGGTCGGCAATACCTTCTTTAATCAACCATTGAACGCCATCTGTTACATCGTCTTGCATGGCTTGGCCCCATTGTTTAAAAGAACGTTCCCAAAAAGATTTTCCATAACCTGTAGAGCCTCTAAAATTCATTTGCAACACCGCATACCCTCTATTGGCCAACAATTGCACTTCGGGGTTAAAACCCCAACTATCCCTTGCCCAAGGGCCTCCATGCGGATTGATGACTACCGGTAAATTTTTAGCCTCTCTGCCCAATGGCAATGTTAAATAACCATTGATAGTCAAACCATCCCTTGATGTATAGTGGATTGGCTTCATTTTAGCCATTTGCTCAGATTTAATCCAAGGGCTTAAATCAGCCAAGTGCTCAATCTTATCATTTGTTTTATCATAAAAGTAATAAGAGCCCCGCGTTCTGTCATTGCCCATATAAATTAAAAACTTATCCTCATTTTTATTAGCCGAAGTGATGTAATATTCGTTATCGGCACCTAACTCTTTTGCTAACTTGGCGTAGATAGCTTCAGTTTCCTTATCTAGAAATTTACGATTCAATTTCGCTTTGGTATAACTGATAACTGTGGGAACTTTTCTTTTAGTAGAATAAGAGATACCGTTAACATCCACATCACTATCCATAAAAATTTCTTCTATTTCTTTCTTTTCTTTAAGGTCATATTTCACCACTGCTGCTTTGTCTCTGCCCAAATTAGAAGTGGCATATACTACATTGCCATTGTCAAAATCAAAAAATTGAGGCGATAAGGCTTGCTTGAAATCAGTAGTAATTACTTCTTGAAAAGGCTTGTCTTCCGTTTCTCGGTATAAAATGGTTTGGTCTACGCCATTGGTTACATAAGCTAAACGCAACTTGCCATTATGGTCGGTACCCCAACCGGTAATATTTCCGGGGTTTTCATATAACAATTTCATTTTTCCGGTAGTAATGTCGATACGATATGGGTCATATACACGTGGGTTTCTCTTGTTTAAGCCAATAATCATTTCCTTTTCATTATTTTCCAAATCGTCAATAATCTGGGCTCTCACGCCGTCAAAAGGAGTGAGGTCTTTTTCATTAGAACCGTCTTTATCAACAGCAAACAAATGAAAATTTTCATTTCCGCCTTTGTCACGAATATAAACAAGCCGGTCATTATTTGCCCAAAAATAGCCTGCCAAGTCACGGTCGGTAACGTTGGTAACCCTGACAGCCGAATCATTGTCAAATTTCCTGACGTGAATATTCATCCTGTTTTTATAAGACGCCATGTAGGCAATGTACTCGCCATTAGGTGAGAGCCTGAAGGTGCGTTTTTCAGAATTTTTAAAAAAATCTTCAACAGAAATTGTCGGTGGTGGGTTCAATGCGACTTCGTCGGCTTTTTTAGTGTCTTTACAAGCTATCATGAGTGCGAAAGCAAACGACAGCAGTACTAGTTTTTTCATTGATTATTATTTTAGTAGTTTCTTACAAGACGCCCGTAAAAAGAAAAAGTTACATTATTTTATATAAAGTTGCCAAAAGATATCTACCACATGCGGTGATGCATTATTATTACGAAGCAAGATAGTATTCTCAAACGGCATTTTCATCTTAAAACGAATGTTAAAATTATATTAATAACGTTAAAGAATTGTAAAAGAGTATTGCGTTGCCTATATTTGAAAACATTTATTAAAACCTAATCAATTACTAATGAGAAAACTACAATTGCTTTTCTGTGTCGGTTTTTTAATAGCCTTTATAAGCTGTAAAACCGAAACTACAAAAAAAGAATTTACTGCAAAAACAACTACAGATGCCAACGGATATTCGTATGAAACCGTAGAAAACGACCCAACAGGATTGCGGTTGTACACCTTAAAAAACGGACTAAAAGTTTACCTGAGTAAAAATAATGACGAGCCTAAAATACAAACTTATATTGCTGTAAGAGCAGGTTCTAATTATGACCCTAAAGAAACTACCGGATTGGCACATTATTTAGAACACATGGTATTTAAAGGTACCGATAAATTTGGCACCGCTAATTGGGAAAAGGAAAAAGAATACTTAGCCAAAATTTCTGATTTATACGAAAAACATCGTGCAGAGAAAGACCCTGAGAAGAAAAAGGAGATTTATAAAGAAATTGATAAAGTTTCATTGGAAGCCTCAAATTATGCCATTGCCAATGAATATGATAAAATGACCGCTTCTATCGGTGCACAAGGTACCAATGCCCATACATGGGTTGAAGAAACGGTGTATCACAACAAGATTCCGGCTAACGAATTAAAAAAATGGCTGCACTTAGAAGGCGACCGCTTTAGTAAATTAGTGCTGCGTTTGTTTCATACCGAATTAGAGGCGGTGTATGAAGAATTTAACAGAGGTCAAGACAGTGATTACAATAAGAAATTTGAAGCCATGCTTCAAGGCCTTTTTCCAACACACCCCTATGGGCAGCAAAGTACTATTGGTACTTCAGAGCATCTAAAAAACCCTTCGATGGTGGCCATTCACAAGTATTTTGACAAGTATTATGTACCAAATAATATGGCGTTGGTATTGGTAGGCGATTTAGATTTTGACAACACCATAAAAATGGTAGATGCTACTTTTGGGAAACTGAAAAACAAAGAAGTAGTACACCCTACATTACCCGTTGAAAAACCCATTACGGCTCCTGTTGTAAAAGAAGTTTTTGGCCCAACAGCCGAAAATATGTCGATAACATTTCGCTCTGGCGGCATGGGCAGCAACGATGAAAAAATGGTAACCTTAATTGATATGATGCTATCAAATAGCCAAGCCGGATTGTTTGATTTAAACCTCAATCAAAAACAAAAAGTACAACGGGCGAGTTCATTCCCTATTTTCTTTACTGAATACGGGCTACACAATATGGATGGCAACCCGAAGGAAGGGCAATCTTTAGAAGAGGTAAAAGATTTGATACTTGGACAAATTGAAAAAATTAAAAAAGGAGAATTTGAAGATTGGATGTTAGAAGCTGTTATCAATGATTTGAAATTGAGTGAATTACAACAGTATGAAGACGCTACCGCCTTGGCAAATGAATATTATAACGCCTTTATACATCATCAAGATTGGAAAGATAGAATACAGTTTTTAGACGAACTCAAAAAAATAACCAAACAAGAAGTAATTGATTTTGCCAATGCCTTTTATAAAGACAATTATGTAGTGGTTTATAAACGAAAAGGCATAGATAAAAATATTGTAAAAGTTGAAAACCCCGGAATTACGCCTGTTGAAGTAAATCGAGACATACAATCTGAGTATGTCAAACAATTCAACGCGCAAAAACCGGAGCCCTTAAAACCCCTTTTTGTAGATTATAAAAAGGAAATTCAGAAAAAGAAACTTAGCAATGGTTTGGAAGTGGCCTATATAAAAAATAAAAACAATGATCTTTTTGAGCTGAATTTTATTTTTGACATGGGTAGAGACAATGATAAAAAATTACCCTTAGCAGTGGGCTATTTAGACTTTTTAGGGACTGATAAATTATCGCCTGAAGAGGTCAAAAAAGAGTTTTATAAATTGGGTATTTCTTATGGGGTACAGGCAGAAGGAGACAAATCGTATGTCTATATTTCGGGATTGAAAGAAAACCTTGAAAAAGGCTTAGCACTACTCGAAAACCTTTGGTCAAATGCTGTACCTGACCAAGAAACGTATAATAAATATGTAGACAAAATTATAAAAGACAGGGAAAACGGGAAAACCCAAAAAGGAAATATCCTTTGGAACGGGCTCTTCAATTATGGCAAATACGGCGAAAACTCGCGTTTGAGAAATATTTATACCGTAGATGAGCTAAAAGCTATGAATCCCGAAGAATTAGTAGACTTGGTAAAAGAATTAAAAAATTACAAACAACGTGTCTTTTATTACGGCAATGATATAGATGCGGCCATTGTGGCCATGAACACCTCACATAAATTGCCAAGTGAATTAAAAGAGTATCCAACTGCCGTAAAATACGAAGAAAAAGAAACTGGTGGCAATGTGTATTTTACAGATTATGATATGGTACAATCTGAATTGATTTTTGTAGGTAAAGGCGATAAGTTTGACGCCAAAAAATTAGCCTTGTCAAGGGTATTCAATGCCTATTTCGGCAGTGGGCTGTCATCTATTGTTTTTCAAGAAATAAGAGAATCTAAATCACTGGCATATTCAGCTTTTGCAGCATATTCTAATGCCCGTAAAAAAGATGATTCTAACTATGTATACGCCTATGTGGGCACACAGGCCAATAAATTGTCACAAGCGGTAGATGCTATGTTAGAGCTCATGACCGATATGCCGAAAGCAGAAAAACAATTTCAAGCTGCCAAAGAATCGGTACTAAAAAGAATTGCCGCAGAACGCATTACAAAATCGGATATTTTTTGGAATTATGAGCGTTTAAAAGAAAGAGGGATAGAAAATGACAATAGGGAAGAAATTTTTAAGGAAGTACAAAACATAACCTTAGACGATTTGTCAACATTCTTTAACGAAAATATAAAAGGTACTAACTATACTACTTTAGTAATTGGAAATAAAAAAGACCTAAAAGTAGATGCTTTAAAGAAATTAGGAAAAATTACAGAATTAGATGTTGATTATTTATTTAATTATAAAACTACAGAAGTAAAACAATAATCCCAATTAATTTTATTTGTTTAGCCATCGTCACAGTATTGTAACGGTGGCTTTTTTTTATGAACACGCTATTTTTGACAGTTGTATTTAGACAAATTTTCTTTCTTATAATTCACTGGCAAATGCTATATAATTTACTATATTTGAAGCTGTCAAATTTAACGAAAGAATGAAACTTTTAGAAAATAAAACAGCTATCATTACTGGGGCAACACGCGGTATCGGTAAAGGAATCGCTGAGGTTTTTGCAAAACAAGGTGCTAATGTGGCATTTACTTTTAGTGCATCGGTAGAAGCAGCCCAAGCCCTAGAGAAAAAATTGGGCGCTTACGGCGTAAAAGTTAAAGGGTACCAATCAAATGCTGCCGATTTTGAAGCGGCTCAAGAATTGGCAAAAAATGTGTTGGAAGAATTCGGAACCATTGATATACTTGTCAACAATGCAGGAATTACCAAAGATAATTTGTTGCTACGTATTTCTGAAGATGATTTTGATAAAGTCATAGAAATCAATCTCAAATCGGTTTTCAATGTAACCAAGGCTGTCATTAGGCCGATGATGAAACAACGTAAAGGTTCTATCATAAATATGAGCTCTGTTGTTGGCGTAAAGGGTAATGCGGGTCAAACCAACTATGCCGCCTCTAAAGCGGGTATTTTAGGATTTACCAAATCGGTAGCCTTAGAATTAGGCTCTAGAAACATACGCTGTAATGCCATTGCCCCCGGATTTATAGAAACCGAAATGACAGCATCTTTACCCGAAGAAACCGTCAAAGAATGGAGAAACGCCATTCCGCTAAAACGAGGCGGAACTCCTGAAGACATTGCCAATGCCTGTGTATTTTTAGCTTCTGACATGTCGGCATATATTACCGGACAAACCCTTAATGTTGATGGCGGAATGCTCACTTAATTTTAAACCTACGGTTTTTGATATTCGATTTTTATACCTTGTTGTCACAATCGTAAATCATAGAATATAAATCGTGCTGTAAATACGTATTCATAAATGTCATTAACTACGGTTTTATATATTGCTTTAGCAGCTGTCATAGCTTTTGTGGCAGCTTTCTTTCAATATGGCTATAAAACCTCAAAATATACCGGTACGTTCATATTGCCCGTCTTACGGTTCTTGGCCGTTTTTTCATTGTTGCTACTTTTATTAAATCCAAAAGTCACTTCACGGCAATACCAAAATCTAAGGCCTACCTTGAATATTATAGCCGATAATTCGGCCTCAATTGAGTATGCAAAACAGAGAGGACAAGTACAGGGATTGATAAATAGGATAGCAAAAAATACCAATCTCAATAAAAAATTTGATATTCAATATTATTCCTTTTCTGACGGGTTACACCCATTAGACTCATTGACTTTTAATAAACCCGAAACCAATATTATCAAAACCCTTAAAACCGTTAATCAACTGTATAAAAACAGGGTAGCTCCGGTGATTTTAATTACTGACGGCAATCAAACTTATGGTTCAAATTATGAGTTTTATACCTCCAACCAGCAGATATATACGATAGCAGTTGGAGATACATTACGCTATGATGATATAAAAATTAGCCGAATCAATGTAAACGCCTATACCAATTTAAATAATAAATTTCCGGTAGAAGTTTTTGTTCAGTATGACGGTGATAAACCGGTACAAAAAACCCTTACCATCCGGCAAAAAAATACAGTATTGTTTCAAAAACAATTCCGTTTTTCTGCACAGCAAAACTCACAAAAAATACAATTTTATCTTCCGGCCAACAGTGTTGGTATACACCATTATACGTGTGCAATTGCTACGCTTGACAATGAAAAGAATACCGTAAATAACAGGAAGCCTTTTACAGTAGAAGTACTTGATGAACAAGCAAAAATACTAGTGTTGAGCACAATAAACCATCCTGATATCGGTATGATAAAACGTTCTATAGAAACACATAAACAGCGAAAAGTAATCATAGAAAAAGAATTAAACAAAGACATTCAATTTAAAGATTACCAATTGGTTATATTATACCAACCTACCTCTAAATTTGATAAAGTATTTAAAAAGTTAAAAGAAAACACTACAAATTATTTTATCATAACCGGTACCAAGACCGACTGGAAATTTTTAAATACCGCACAAGTTGTTTTTTCTAAAAAAAACAGCTCTACTTTTGAAAATTATTCGCCAACGCTAAATACCGGATATGATGAATATTTAGTAGAAGATATCGGGTTTTCTAAATTGCCTCCGTTAGAAGATTACTTTGGAGATATTTCTTTTTCGGTACCCCATAAAATTTTGCTCTATCAAAAAATCGCCAATTTTAACACACAAAACCCTTTGTTGGCAACTTTTACAACGAAGGCTAGGAGAGGGGCTGTATTATTTGGGGAAAATAGTTGGAAATGGCGAATGTTGACCAACGTAGAAAACCGCTCGTTTGAAAAATTTGACACCTTTTTCAATAAATTGATACAATACCTTTCATCTGAAAAACGCGCAAGCCAATTAGAGATACGTTATACCCCCTTTGTCTATGCCAATGGTACCATGGTGATTGACGCTCAGTTTTTCGATGCTACTTATGCTTTTGACAATACTGAAAACCTACAATTGATTGTCTCCAATAGTGAAACAAAAGAAACAAAAAAACTGCCCTTTGCTTTAAAAAACAATTCTTATCAGGCAGTTTTAAGCAATTTAAAACCCGGAACCTATAATTTTAGGGTATTGGCTAAAAACCATCAAATTTCTAAAAGCGGAAGGTTTACGGTGTTGACGTATGGCATAGAGCGGCAGTTTACCACTACCAATACAGCTTCTTTAAAGAAAATAGCAATGGCCTCTCAAGGCAATTTTGCCCATATCCATCAAGCCGATAAGATGCTCGCCACGCTATTATCAGACAAAAGATATGCAACTGTGCAAAAAAGTGTTAAAAAAAGGGTATCTTTAATCGATTGGAAATGGCTTTTGGCATGGGTCATTTCGCTGTTCAGTATAGAATGGTTTATCAGAAAATACAAAGGACTTATATAATAATCAATTAAAATACAATCAAATGAGTAACAATCAATTAAATTTTCCAAAGGCAATTATACCTATGATATTTTTTGCCATTGTAGCAATTATTATTTTTTTTAAATCTACCATAACCATTAAAGGGGGTGATAGAGGCGTTTTATATAGAACTTTAGGAGAAGGAATTGTTACCGATGAACCTGCATTAGATGAAGGTTTTCATTTCATTGCGCCTTGGAACGAGGTAGATGTATACAATGTAAGGCAGCAAAATATGTTTATCAAAGACATGGAAGTATTATCCTCAAACGGGCTAGAAATTAAACTAGACGTATCTGTTTTGTTTCAACCTAAAATTGATGAATTAGGCCTTTTGCATAAGACAAGAGGGCATGATTATGACCAAGTTGTAATTGTTCCCGAAATTAGGTCAGCAGCACGTTCCGTAGTAGGCAGATATACCCCCGAACAATTGTATTCAAGTAAAAGGGATGCTATTCAAAAAGAAATTTTTGATGAGATTAAACTAAAAACAGATAAACAATATGTTCAAATTAATGATGTGTTGGTTCGCGATGTAACGCTACCTCCCACAATAAAAGACGCTATTGAACGTAAACTACGCCAAGAACAAGAATCATTAGAATATGAGTTTAGGTTGGAAAAAGCACGTAAAGAAGCCGAAAAACAACGTATTGAAGCACAGGGAAAAGCAGATGCCAATAAAATTTTAAGCGCTTCTCTAACCGACAAAATTTTAAGGGATAAAGGGATAGAAGCTACGTTAGAGTTATCAAAATCGGCCAATACCAAAGTTGTAGTTATTGGCGGAAAAGACGGAATGCCATTAATTTTAGGAAATAATTAAGTTATTAAAAGTTTAAAAAAAACTGAAAAGGCTTTCTCTATAAAATGCGATGCCTTTTTAGCTATTTTTTTAATCCGGATTATGTGTTAGAGAATCGTAATGAGGGTTCAAACCCAACAACCATGGGGCTTTTCTAGAAAGAAGCATAGCAAGTTTATCCTGAGCGTAGGCGTAGTCGAAGGGCTATGGTCAACGAAGGAAAAGTAGTGTAACGACCATGGGCTAAGGGTTTAATTATTATCCTTATTTTTTATCCTTATTTTTTCTTTGGTAACTTTTCCTAATTTAATAGCCCGATAATTTTCATAACATTCCAATACCGCTTCAATCACCTGTAAATCACTGGCTTTTCTGATAAAATTATTCGAATAATTACACTCTTTAAGCAAGTCATTGAGTTCTTTACGGCTCATATCCATATAGTCCATTAAAATCTCACGGCTAAACTTCTCTTCCATGATATTCCGCAATTTATCCTCTTCTTTTAGTTTTTTTAGCTTCTTGAGCTCTTTGGGTTTTTTGCCAAATTTTTGATACCAAAAATCAAGCGGGTTGAACAAGGCTCCTGACAAAGATGTATAATCTTTTGTTTGTGGCCTTCCTACCTCATAGGCCTGAGGAAGGCCATCAATATGGATTCTTGAAAATTGGTCTTTCGGAACGTTCTTAGCATCTATTTCCAACACGCCGATTAAATTATGAACCTTTACGGTAACTTCATCAATATTTACAACTTTTTCGTGAATGGCAATTTCAAGTTCATTTCCTTTCAATAAATCTTTCGTTATTTTTAATTTGATAGATTGGTAGCCAATATAAGAAATATGAATGGTATCATTTGCTTTTACAGGAATGCTAAACTCCCCATCGCTATTGGTTATTGTACCATCTGCTGTGTTCATATTGATAACATGTGCACTTTGCAACGGTTTTTTATCAGTAACACTAATAATTCTACCTTTTAAGTTTTTGATAGAATCTTGCGCGATATTACCTGTGCTTTTCTCCTGAGAAAAGGCAGTACTGACAAAAGCAAGAGTTAGTAAAGTAAAAATTATTCGCTGCATCTGGCAATGATACTAATTATTCAGTAAATTTTTGCTAATTTCTTACAAAAAGGATACCAAAAACTATAAATACCAAAACCCAAATTCCAAAAACAATTAGATAATTTTTTATATGCTATTAGAATTTGGGTTTCAACTATTAAGATTTTATAATTTGTGCACATGACAGGATTTGAACCTGCACATCCTAGTGGATACTAGCCCCTCAAGCTAGCGCGTCTACCAATTCCGCCACATGTGCATTAAAAGTGCAAAACTAAAAATATTATGCAAAAGAAGCGTGTTTTTTTGAAATATCTACAATATTTCATTTACATATGGTCTAAATGGTGGTGTTCATCAATTAACGGGCCGCCATTGATAATTTCTTTTGAGGCTTGATTTTCAAATTTCTCGAAATTAATATGGAAAAAATGTGCCAATTAATTGCCTTGGTGATATACGTTTGTCAGTTTCCTGATTAATTCAAATTTAAGCATAAATATTAGGATACGGTGTTGCCAGTTATATTATTTTACGAAGCTTGTTGTTTTCAATAATCCAGCATTTTGTATTTTCTCCTGGAGTTCCGTTTTCATCTTTAGGATCAACTATTATTAATGAGCTTTTTTTGAAAATAGCCCCCGATTAACGCACCTATTAGATGCTTTTAAATACCATTAATTGGAAGTAGTAAAAATGAAAAAGTCTGAAAACACTACGTTTTCGGACTTTTTGAATTTTTTGGAGTACTAAAAGTGACCTGGCTGGGGCTCCCATCAATAAATTCATGATAAACTTCTCGCCCCAGATTTAATAAATTAAAAAAACCTACTAAAAAAAGTAGGTTTTTTTATCTCACTCCGTGACCTGGCTGGGGCTCGAACCCAGGACCCTCTCCTTAAAAGGGAGATGCTCTACCAACTGAGCTACCAGGTCAATCAATTTCGGATGCAAATATACTATCTAATATTTATTTACCAACTTATTTTATAAAAAAATTTCTACGATATTTGTGCTTTGCGATAGCATACTTAAAATCAATTTTTTATGATAATAGTTTTGATTGGTTATATGACTAGTGGAAAGTCGTCAATAGGTAAAAAATTAGCTCGTAAACGCCACATACCCTTTGTTGACTTGGATGATTATATTGCCCAAAAAGAGCAATTGGCCATTCCCGATATATTTAAAACCAACGGTGAAATTTATTTTAGGAAAAAAGAAACAATATATTTAAACGAATTACTACAGCGAAAAGACGATTTTATATTGGCACTCGGCGGTGGTACCCCTTGTTACGGAAATAATATGAATACCATCAAATTAAAGGCTTTTTCAGTATATTTAAAATCTTCAATCACAACTATTTATAATAAATTATCTAAACAAAAAAATAAGAAAAAAAGGCCGCTCGTAGCCACTGTTAAAACAACAGATTTAAAAGAGTTTATTGCCAAACACCTCTTCGAACGCTCTCCTTTTTATGAGCAAGCAACCATCACTGTTACCGTAGATACTAAAACCAAAAACGAAATTACCGAAGAAATCAATTCAAATATGCCATCATAGCAGTATTGTCAATCTCTACGGTAATGTGTTCTTGCAAAGAAGTAGACAACGAAATACCTTTAAAATCGGCTTTTACAGGATATTTTTTATGGTTTCTATTGACCAATACCGCGGTATGGAATTGTTGCAACGGAACATTTAAAAAATGCCGTACCGCATACATCAAGGTAGTTCCAGAGTTCAACACATCATCTACCAACACCAATGACTTATTTATATAAGTATCGTCACTAATAGAGGTTTTAATCGGGTTGCGCGGATTCTTTTTATCAATTATCACTTCACAAACAATAACTTTAATCGGAGAAATTTCTTGCACCAGCTCTTGTAGTTTTTTAGCCAATAAAAAACCATTTTTTGAAATGCCGGCAATGACTATTTTACGCTGAGAACTATTATTTTCATAAATCTGAAAAGCCATGCGCCTCAATTTATGCTGAATTTCGGTATTGGTAAGTATGATTGAACGTTCCATCTTAACTTTTTTCAAAAATAACAAATAGTTCCCTATCGCGCCTTGATTCTATCGAATTATATGCAAGAGCCATTGTTTTTATAGTAAAATACGGAGAGAAAATTTGTACATATTCCTCTTTGTTTCCTCCAAAAGGAGGGCCTTCTTCAGTTAGAGGGAAGTCAAATAATAAACCAGCCAACCTACCTTTTTTATGTAATAATTGGTACATTTTTTGAACATACTGAAGCCTTTGGCTCGGATGCAGTGCACAAAAAAATGTTTGCTCAAGAATTAAATCGAATTGTTGTTCCAGATTAAAGAAATTAGTATGCAATAAATGTGCTTTCGGAAAATGCGGTACCCGTTTACTAAAATTTTCCAATGGTTCTTTGGCAATATCGAGTACAAAAACATTGGTAAACCCTAAATGATGTAACAGTTCAGCTTCATAACTATTGCCACAACCGGGAATTAAAATTGATCTTTCCTTATTTCTTAATTGTTCTATATAGGTTTTGATAGGTGTAGAGGCATGGCCAACATCCCATCCTGTGGAGTTGTTTTTATACTTATCACTCCAAAAAGAGGCATCAAACGCATTCATAAATCGTCATTATTTTCTAATAAGGGCTCGTTGCCATAGCTTTCAATATCCCTACGGTCTTTTTTAGTAGGCCTGCCCGTACCCTTTTTGCGGTAATAATTTTGAGAAGATGTTAAAAACTCTCTATTTTCAAAGGCTTCTTTAGGGGTAATATCCCTGCGGTATAAATCTACTAATTTGGCACCTATACGGTTTGGGGGAATATCCAATACTTGTAATTGATAATTAATTTGATTTTTACGTACCGTAATTTTTTCGCCGATATAAATCTCTTTTGCCGGTTTGGTACCGGCCATATTAATTTTTACTTGTCCCTTTTTACAGGCAATCGCCGCTTGGTTACGGGTTTTAAAATAACGTACGGCCCAAAGGTATTTATCGATTCTCATGTAGTGATTTAATTTCACCCGCTTCAAAAGATTTTTCTATATACATTTTATTATATAGTGGAGAAAAAGCCTTCGCATCGGCAATTTTTTCATAGTGCAGTATCGATGTTTTTGCACTAGCAGCTGTCGCCACTCCCGTAATATCATCTAATGCTTTTTTAAGTAAGGGTTCATTAGCATCTCCCAACACTCCTAAATTCGTTAAATCTTCCTGTAACACAATATCAGGGTCAAAGCCATCTTTGTCATTTTCGCCCAATTTATTAATCTCTTCTAGTACTATGGGCTGCATAGCATAGGTATGGTTCGGATTGGCACCGGTACGTCCAAAATTTTCCGAATCGTATAAAGTAACAGAAGCAACGTATTTTCCTACCGTTTTTTCACCGATTAACTTTACATCAATATACGGATTTAATCCATTGATGACCAACTCACTAGCCGAAGCTGAACTATTGGTTACCAATACGTATAATTTTGTCAAGTTTAAACTATTAATGCCTTGCTGAAAAGTAATATTGCCATTGTTGTCTTTTTTAACGATTTCGCTCGAAAAATTTTCTACCAACCTACTTGGGTCATTGCCTTCAATAGCAGACTGTAATTTCGCATTCCACCGTTCTCTAGAAAATAATTGGCCGGTAAACTGGCCGGTAATCATACTGGCTAAATACTTGGCAGTCCTTACGCTGCCACCGCCATTATAGCGCAAATCCAGTACCAAATCGGTTGCCCCGTCGGCTTTTAATTGCCCAAAAGCAGCATTCAATTGTTCGTCAAAAGTAGAAGTAAAGGCATTGTACATTAAATAGCCTATTTTTCTGCCATTGATATCAAATGTTTTGGTGATAAAAACCGGATTTTCGGTATATTCTTCTTTTGTCAACGCTACCGTTTCTCCGGTTAAAGAAATTGTATTATTAGTAATAGAAGCCAATCCGAGGGTATACGAATTATTGGCACCAAATAACAGATCCCTAAAATTATCAACGGTAATTTGTTGTCCGTCAACTTCCAAAAACAAATCCCCACGATGAATATTTTTAGCAGAAGCATTAGAATTGGGCAATATGGCACGTACATAACCAAAAACATCATTACTGCCTTGTAGACGTACTAAGCCAAAGTCAACTCCATTATTTTTACTGATTCCTTGAAATTGTTGCTCTAAGGCTACATAATCATCTACTATCCAACTCCATTTGTCGGTATTTTGGGTATCGAATAATAGATTATCAAACAAATTTTCTGGGTCAGAAAACGTGTTTAAAAAAGAGTTTAATTCATTTTGGTCGGCAAATTTATTATCGGCTAATTCAGGAACATTGCTTTGCCAAAAATAAAATAAGTTCAAGCCCTTCCATACAAAATCATTAACTTCATTGGCCAATGCAACATCAGGAGTGCTATTATTATCATTATTATTACAACTAATTATTATCAGTGAGAGTAGGGTAACTATTACAAAAGCTATTTTTTTCATCGATTTACTATTTTATTTATATTTTGTCGCAATTTACTAAAATAATTACTGATTGTCAGAGTAAACTAACAGTGCTATTAAAATTTTTAGTTCTATATCAAAAGAGTGGCACATATAAAAATCAAATTTCAAAAAATCAAAATTTAGGGGAGCCTACGAAACCACATATTAAAACGTATGAAGGATTTTGATGGCAGGTACAGATGTTTGAATTTGAAATTTGTTATTTGCTTTTTTAGATATTATATTTTCTTACTCACCCAATACGGCACCGAAATTCTATTGTGATACCCTATTACATCAAAATACATACCATATTAATTTTGTGTTAGAAAGTTTTTAGCTATCCAAGAATACCGATTAGCAGGTTTTAGGTTCTATGTAACAAATTGGTATCTTGTTCGTCATAAGGATGTATTGCAGTAAGATGGAATACCTAACCAACACCAAGAATGCGACAAAAAGAGTTTTTACATACCGTATTACCTTTTAAAGATAAAGTTTTCAGGCTGGCAAAACGATTGCTGGTTTCGACAGATGAAGCTGAAGATGCCACACAAGAACTGTATTTGAAATTATGGAAGAATAAAAACAAATTGAAGCAGTACAATAATATTGAGGCTTTTGCAATGACCATGACCAAGAACTATTGCTTAGACCAATTGAAGGCAAAACGCTCAAATAACTTAAAATTAGTACATAGTAACTATAAAGATCATACCATCTCATTACAGCGAGATATAGAATTGAAAGACAGTGTTCGAAAAGTACATGAACTAATAGAAAGATTGCCCGAAAAACAAAAAATGATTATACAATTGCGAGACGTTGAGAATTATGAATATGAAGAAATTGGCAAGATTCTTGACTTGCAACCCACAGCAGTGCGTGTAGCGCTGTCTAGAGCCAGAAAAACAATAAGAGAACAACTGATAAAACAACACAATTATGGAATTAGCTAATATAGAACAACTCATTAAAAAATATGAGAATGCTGAAACCACACTACAAGAAGAACAGGTATTGAAAGATTATTTTCAACACGATAACATACCCGGGCATCTTATAGAATACAAGGCATATTTCAATTATTTTACTGAAAGCGGTGCAGAGCGATTTACAAAAACCATTCCTTTAAAACCTAGAAAAATGAATTGGAAATGGTTGTCAATAGCGGCACTTGTAGTTGTGATGGTTAGTATTTATTCTATAAACCAATCCCGCGGCCTGAGCGAAAAAGACCGTTTAGAAGCCGTTAATGCTTATCAAGAAACTCAAAAGGCACTCCAACTCATCTCTAAAAACCTAAACAAAGGAGAACATGTTGCCATTGCCGGATTACAAGAGTTTGGCAAAGCACAACACAAAATATTTAAAACCACAAAAAAATAAAGATTATGAACACAATACACAATATAAAAATGAAACCTAAAAAAGCACTTATCGCTTTTATGATTGCGGTATTACCATTATTTACCTTTGCGCAATCAGTATTTGACACCTTTGAGGATATGGATGATGTCTCTACCGTAGTCATCAATAAACGCGCTTTTAAATTATTAGAACAAATGGGTGGCGATGTGGCAGATGCCGAAGATTATATGAGTTTGATAAGGGGCTTAAACAGCTTAAAAGTATATGCTACCGAAAACAGTACCATAGCTGCAAAAATGAAAGCAAAAGTTGCCGGTTATTTAAAATCTACTAAGCTATCAGAATTAATGCGTATTAAAGACAAAGATGCCAATGTAAAAATTTATATCAAAGAAGGCAAAGATGAAGACCATGTTAGTGAGTTATTTATGTTTGTTTACGGTATTGAAAAAGACAGTACCGGAAGCCGTAACCCAGAAGCCGTCATCGTTTCAATAACCGGAGATATCGACTTGAATAAAATTTCAGAATTGACGAAACAAATGGATATCAAAGGCGGAGAACACCTTAAAGACATCCAGAAAAAACACTAATCTCATGAAAAAAATAACAATATATATCAGTGTATTTATGATGCTATTGGCAGGCATATCGTGTAGTAGCGAAGCCTCTTTGCAAAAGTATTATATAGACAATCAAAGCAATAAAAATTTCAGGTCATTTGATGTTCCGGCCAACGTTTTAAAATTTAAGCAAGATTTGCCGCCCGAAGCAGAAGAAGCAATAGCATCACTTAAAAAATTTAATGTCTTGGCTTTTAAAAGAGATGATACCAATCAAGAAGCCTATATCATTGAAAAAAAGAAAGTGAAAACCATCTTAAAAAACCCTAAGTTCAAAGAATTGATACGCATAAAAGACAAGGAGATGAGCTTTGTCATTAAATATGAAGGAAGCGATTCTGTTATGGATGAAGTAATCGTATATGCTTCTGACAAAACAAAAGGGTTTGCCTTAGTACGGGTGTTAGGCGACAATATGGAACCTGCTAAAATTATGAAACTGGCAACAAGTATTCAATCTATTGATTCTGACCAATTAAAAGATTTAGGAGGCTTATTTAAAGAATAACATTTAATAGTTTAAGAAATAAATTCCGGGTCTAACGCCCGGATTTTTTTTTCGCCTTTGTTGCCTGTTGGTATTCTTGAAAGGTACCGTCTTTGTAAAATATAATAACGCGGTCTATGTCACTATCGTTCTTTATAGCACGAACCTTATCGGTTTTTGAAAAAGAGACGGTAGGAGTAGGGCCGGTAGTTCTCGGAAAAGTACCTTTGCCATTCAACAGCCAATACAATTCAACTTCATTAAATGCATCCAATACTTTTAAGACAAAATCTAAACTCGGTTTATTTCTGCCCGAAAGCAAATGCGAAATACTAGAACGCTGTACCCCAATTTTGTCAGCAAAAGCAGCCGCAGAAAGTTGGTAGTAATCCATTACTTTTTTTAAACGCCCGGCAAAAGCCAAATTGTTAATCATGAGCTAATCATATTGATTACAAATGTAATTATAATATTGTAATAGTAATAAAAATGATATTTTTATTTTAAAATAATATACACTATAACTTTATGTAATTAATTATAAAATACTGATAATATGTTTTATATGATATATAATTAATTATTATTTACATTTGTAAAACTTCAAGAAATAAACTGCTAAATAACTGCACTTTTTCTGTTTACATTTGTAAACTTTTCTTTAGCTATTTTTGCAACATGAAGGATACTACTATTCAACAAATCACAAAAGACTACCCACAGTATAAAGAAGAAAAACTATTTGGCAGGTATATTACTTTTGATAAGATAGCACCCCTATTGCAACAATTGCCTTCATCATTTGGTACTACCCAACTAGGCCAATCTTTTCAAAAACGGCCCATCTATAAAATTACCATGGGAACGGGCTGTACAAAAGTATTGCTGTGGTCGCAAATGCACGGCAACGAAAGTACCGGTACCAAAGCCTTATTTGACCTATTTCGTTTTTTTGCAAATCCTAAAAAATATGCTATCATGGTCGAAAATATTTTATCGCAGTGTACCTTGGTATGCATTCCGATGTTAAATCCCGACGGAGCAGCAGCCTATACACGCGAAAACGCCCAAAAAATCGACTTAAACAGAGATGCCGTAGCCTTGAAAGCTGTTGAAAGCAACATTTTACGTGCTGTACTAAAAGAATACCTTCCGCAATTTTGCTTTAACCTGCATGACCAACGCACCATTTTTAGTGTAGGTAGTGATGCCTTACCGGCTACCTTATCCTTTTTAGCACCGTCAGAAAGTGAAGACCGGGCAGTTACCGATGGGCGAAAAATTACCATGTCGGTTATTGCTGCGATGAACTCAGTATTACAAACAATCATTCCGAACCAAATAGGGCGGTATACCGATGAATTTTATCCCACAGCCACCGGCGATAATTTTCAAAAAGCCGGGCACCACACTATTTTAATTGAAGCCGGGCATTGCAAAGGCGATTATACCAGAGAAAAAGTACGCAGTTATAACTTTATCGCTTTGCTGGCAGGACTACAGCATATTGCAACCGGAAAATTTAACAATTATAAAACGTATTTTGACATTCCTAATAACCGGAAATTCTATTTGGATGTGCTCTATAAAAATGTATTTTTTTCAGAAAGCAATAAAACGGCAGATATAGGTATCGTCTATAAAGAAACCCTAAAAGGCAAAAAGGTTGTTTTTATACCTACATTAAATGACGCCAATGAATTACATGCTTATAATGCCAATACAATTATCGACAAAAAAGGCGCGATTTATGACAATAAAGAGTCTTTTTTTAAAACTATTGAAAAATAATTATCATTTCATTAGTTTCTTTGATAAAAAATTATGATTTTTATCATTTAACCAAAGATAATATAATTATGGCCAAGTTTAGATTAGATGAAATCGATCATCAAATATTAGACATGCTTATCGAAAATGCACGGACACCATTTACCGATATAGCAAAAAAACTACTCGTATCCGCCGGTACCATCCATGTAAGAGTAAAAAAAATGGAAGACGAAGGCGTTATTAAAGGCTCTACTTTAACGGTAGATTATGACAAAATGAATTATTCGTTCATTGCCTATATCGGGCTGTTTATAGAAAACTCATCCTTTACTTCAAGGGTTATTGATGCCTTGTATAAAATACCCGAAGTTACCGTAGCACACTTAACCACCGGTAAGTTTGCTGTTTTTTGTAAGATACGCGCCAAAAACACCAAACATGCGAAAGATATAATTTTTACGATTGATGATATTCCGGGTGTATTGCGCACCGAAACATCCATCTCTTTAGAAGAAGTTATCAATGATAAAAAGCGTTTGATGCACGCCATTTTTGACGATTATAAAATTTAAGTAATTTCTTATGAATATTAAATCTCTTTCAATACTTTTGAAAGAGATTTTTTTATGCAATAGTATATGGTTTTCCAACGAAAGAGCACCTCTAACAAGAAACTGTTAGCACTCTATAAAGCAATGCTAAAACCTCGAATGATAGAGGAAAAAATGCTTATTTTACTCCGTCAAGGAAAAATTTCAAAATGGTTTTCGGGTATTGGGCAAGAAGCCATTGCCATTGGAGTAACAATGTCGTTAAATGACGATGAATATATACTGCCCATGCATCGTAATTTGGGCGTTTTCACCACTCGTAATGTACCGCTACACCGCTTGTTTTCTCAATGGCAAGGCAAAAAAAACGGATTTACCAACGGTAGAGACCGAAGTTTTCATTTTGGTACCCAAGAATACAATATTGTTGGGATGATTTCGCACTTGGGCCCGCAATTGGGCGTAGCAGACGGAATTGCCCTTGGTAATTTACTGCAAAAAAACCATCAGGTTTGTGCCGTATTTTCAGGAGATGGCGGAACTAGCGAAGGCGACTTTCACGAAGCCTTAAATGTAGCTTCTGTATGGAATTTGCCCGTGTTGTTTTGTGTGGAAAATAATGGGTATGGACTCTCAACACCCATTTCAGAACAGTTCAATTGTAAGAATATCGCTGACAAAGCAGTAGGTTATGGTATGGAAAGCCATATTGTAGACGGCAACAATATCTTAGAAGTATATCATAAAATGGCTGCCTTGGCAAAAAGTGTACGTAAAAGGCCACGGCCCGTATTAGTAGAATTTAAAACTTTTAGAATCAGAGGACATGAAGAAGCTAGTGGTATCAAATACGTCCCCAAAGAATTAACTGCCGCTTGGGCGCAAAAAGACCCGATTAACAATTATCAAAAATACTTATTGCGCGAAGGTATTTTGACAATGGATACCATTGTTGACATTAAAAAAGCACTGAGTACCGAAATTGATACCGCATGGAAACATACAAATGAAGAATTACCCATTGCCTCTACCGTAACTAATGAATTAAATAATGTTTATAAAAATTTTGATTATCAAGAAATTACTCCAAATAAAATTACAGAAAATATACGATTGGTAGATGCCATTTCTCAAGGGTTACAACAAGCTATGGAGCAACATAGCGACTTGGTAATTATGGGGCAAGATATTGCAGAATACGGTGGTGTTTTTAAAATTACCGAAGGCTTTGTAGAACAATTTGGCAAAGAGCGTATCAGAAATACGCCTATTTGCGAATCTATCATTATCTCTACCGCTTACGGCCTATCTGTCAAAGGAATAAAATCGGTTGTAGAAATGCAATTTGCCGATTTTGTAAGTACCGGTTTTAATCCGATTGTCAATTTATTGGCAAAATCATATTACCGCTGGCAGCAGCCGGCAGATGTAGTCATTAGGATGCCCTGCGGGGCAGGTGTAGGGGCAGGGCCTTTTCATAGCCAAACCAATGAAGCGTGGTTTACAAAAGTACCCGGACTAAAAGTGGCCTATCCCGCTTTTCCGTATGATGCCAAAGGTTTATTGGCAACTGCCATTGCCGACCCGAATCCGATATTGTTTTTTGAGCACAAAGCCTTGTATCGAAGTATCCGCCAAGAAGTACCAACCGATTATTATACCTTGCCTTTTGGCAAGGCCTCGTTATTAAAAGAAGGAAACGATATTACTATTATTGCTTTTGGTGCTGCCGTTCATTGGGTATTAGACACCTTAGCATCTGTAACCATTTCTGCCGATGTCATAGACCTAAGGACATTACAACCCTTAGATACCGAAACCATTTTTACATCGGTCATTAAAACGGGCAAAGCTATTATTATACAAGAAGATTCTTTATTTGGCGGCGTGGCGAGTGATATATCATCATTAATACACGAAAACTGTTTTGAATATCTAGATGCTCCCGTAAAACGTCTCGCCAGTATCGAAACTCCCATACCTTTTGTATCGCAATTAGAAAAACAATATTTGCCGCAAGAGCGTTTAGAAAAAACATTGAAAGCACTATTAAACTACTGATTATATTACGGTTATTACAATTGCCATGCAAAGATTGCCCTAAAAAAAGCGCCGCCTAAAAAAGTATTTTAAAAATATGGTGTAAAAAACTAACAAAAGTCATATTTTTGAGAGTATAATATTCCTAGCTTTATATCTTCTAACTAAAAAACTTCAGTTTATGAAAATATATGACGACAAGCACATTAAAAATATTGCCTTTGTAGGAGCTCATAATAGCGGTAAGACTACCTTAGCCGAAACGATGCTCTTCGAGGCAGGATTACTAAACAGGTGCGGTAGCGTAGAACAAAAAAATACCGTTGCCGATTACCATGAAATAGAACACGAACGGCAGACATCAGTCTTTGCAACCCCACTACATACCGAATGGCGAAATTATAAAATCAACATTGTCGATACTCCCGGCTTAGATGATTTTATCGGTGAGATCATTTCATCTATCAGGGTTACAGATACCGTTGTAGTTGTATTAAATGCACAACAAGGAGTAGAAGTAGGTACCGAAATTATTTGGAATTATATCGACAAATACATGAAGCCTACACTTTTTGTAATCAATCAAATTGACCATCCGAATGCCAATTTTGAAGAAAGTTTTAAAAGTATCAAATCATTGGTAGGAAACAATGCCGTTAAAATACAATATCCATTAGTGATAGACGGGGCACAATGTATTTTAGACGTATTAAAAATGAAATTGTACAAGTTTTCTCCCGAAGGCGGAAAACCCGAAAAATTGCCAATACCTGACGACCAAAAAGAACTCGCCGACGAGTTACACAATGAATTGGTAGAAAAAGCTGCCGAAAATGACGAAGAACTGTTAGAACTGTTTTTTGAGAAAGGGACATTGAATGAAGACGAAATGCGGCAAGGTATCAAAGCAGGAATGCTCAACCATGAAATATTCCCTGTATTTTGTGTATCGGCACTCAATGATATGGGTACCGGAAGGTTAATGGGTTTTATCGACAATGTTGCTCCGGCGGCAGCCGATTTAAAACCAGAGCAAAGTGTTGAAGGAGAAACCATTATTCGTAAAAAAGAGGCTCCAACAGCACTTTTTGTTTTTAAAACCGTTTACCAACCCAATTTAGGGCAAATTACCTTCTTTAAAGTAAAATCAGGAGAGATAAAATTGAATGACAGATTGGTAAATTCAAGAAATGGCGAAACCGAAATTATCAATCAGTTGTATATTATGGACGGTAAAAATAGGGAATCTGTCGAAAAATTAACTGTAGGCGATATTGGTGCTACCTTAAAATTAAAATATACCGAAACCAATGATACGCTTTATACCGCCGGAAAACCGGTAACCGTTAAGCCTATTCAATATCCCGATTCGAGAATTCGAAAAACAGTACATGCCGAAAATAAAAAAGACGAAGAAAAATTGCAAGAGGCCTTAAAGAAAATCCACAGTCAAGACCCTACCGTAGTTGTTGAATATTCTAAAGAATTAAAACAGCAAATGATAGGCTGCCAAGGCGAATTGCATCTGGCGACAATTAATTGGACCCTTAAGAATGAGTATGGCATCGAAGCCCGCTTTGAAAAACCGAGAATTGCCTATCGAGAAACCATTCAACGCTCTTCAACAGCCAGTTATAAGCACAAAAAGCAATCGGGAGGTGCCGGCCAGTTTGGCGAAGTACATTTAAAAATAGAACCGTGGTATGAAGGCATTCCTGAGCCCGAAGGTTTTAATATCAGAGGCCAAGAAGAAGTAGACTTGCCTTGGGGCGGAAAATTAGTATTCTACAACTGTATTGTGGGCGGTGTTATTGATGCACGCTATTTGCCTTCGATTATGAAAGGAATATTAGAAGTAATGGAAGAAGGGCCAATTACCAAATCGTATGTAAGAGATATCCGCGTAATGGTATACGACGGTAAAATGCACTCGGTAGATTCAAATGATATTTCTTTTAAAATTGCCGGGGCACATGCCTTTAAAGAAGCCTTTTTAAATGCAAATCCGAAATTACTGGAACCCGTTAATGAATTGGTAGTAAAAGTACCCGAAGAAATGGTAGGCAATGTTATGACCGATTTACAATCGCGTAGGTCTATCATTCAAGGTTTTGAAAGTAATAATCATTTTCAGGTATTAAAAAGTATGACACCGGCCGCAGAATTATACGGTTATTCTACCGATTTGCGGTCACTAACCCAAGGAAGAGCCACATTTACTTCTGTGTTTTCATCCTACCAACCGGTACCCCATGGAATACAGGAAGAATTGATTAAAGCAAGCAATAATAATTAAAATAAGAAAGTTATGCAGACTAAAGTATTATATCTAAGCGATTTGAAGTTTAATTTAGAAACATGGAGAAGAGAATTACGGTTTCATTTTAGTGAAATGGATACTTTTCAAGAAAAACTCGAAGAAATTGCTGCAAGGGAGTTTAGCAAAGAGGCATTGACACCCTTAGAACGTTTTCAAAACCGTATTATGATTGAAAAAGATGTCATTTCTAAATTAATTCATAGGATTAAGGCAAAAATGAAAAAAATAAATCTCGCTGATTTGAATGAAGAACTTGACGGGCGCTTACAACGCGAACAGGGCTCGTTACGCGACGATATGAGAACATATATCAAACTACATTATGAGCTGAAAGAAGAAATGATGGATTATTTTTTAGAATGGTTGTAATCTAAACAATTGCTTTATAAATAATTAGAGACTAAAAAACCACCCTGTATCACGTTGATACAGCGTGGTTTTTTAGTTATACCCTTCCGGTTGTGCTTGGATGCAACCGTTTTTCCTTTGAAAGGGAGAACCCCTTCCGTCTGCGCTAAGGCGCAGCCACCTTCCCTTTAAAAGGGAAGGAGTTGTGCTACTGCTGATTTCCTGTAAGGTTAATGCCTTCTAAGTATGATATTTTCTGCTTGTTACCTTTGAAAATAAAGGAGTTGAGATGCTGTTATTAAATTGATACTTTAAGTTAATTTTACCAATTCTTTTCGCCGTTGTAGCCTCAAATAAAATAATAATAACAGCGATAATAGGCCACATACCAAAAACCCTAAAAATAACGGTAGGGTAGTGGTTATCACATAACTGCCGATAAAAGTAGCGATGGGTACCGCCATAACAGTAGATACAAATCCGTTGATAGCCGCCCCGATTCCCGCAATGTGTCCAACAGGCTGCATGGCCAATGCTCTCAGGTTTCCGAATAAAAATCCCAAGGCGAAAAACTGAATTCCGAAAAAGAAGAGTAATACGCCAATACTCGGATTTGGCTTTCCGAAAAACAGTAAGCCATAGAGTAGTGGAATGGCCGTAAAAAACACTAAAAATACAGAAACCAACCGCAACATGCCGAAGCGTACCACAAAAGTACCGTTTAAAAAGGTCGCTAAACCCACTGTAATGGCTAAGCCTGCAAAAATATAGGGGAATTCTTCTTTTAAGTGGTATTGCTCTTGAAAAATCTGCTGTGAAGCACTCAAATATACGATAAAGGAGCCGGTGACAAATCCTGAAATTAACGTAAAAACAACCGCTTGTTTGTATTTTAAAAATTCTTTAGTGCCGTTAAAAAAGAGATTGAAAGAAAACGGAATCCGTTTTTCTATCGGCAGAGTTTCGGGTTGCCGCTTCCGCAGCCATAACAGTACAAAACAGCCATAGATGAGCTGGCTATAAAAAATAAAGCGCCATCCGTAAAAGTCTAACATTACTTTGCCAATAGCCGGAGCTACTACCGGAACCAGTATAAATATCACTACGATAAACGACATAATTTTTGCCATATAGTTTCCGCTAAATGAATCGCGTACCATGGCAATACTAATAGTCCTAGGTGCTGACAGGCCGATACCCTGCAAAATACGCCCGAAAATCATCATCTCTAAATTGGTTGCCGAAACACAGATAAAACTGGCGATAACAAAGAGTAGAAAACCCAAGTATATCATCGGTTTACGTCCAAAACTATCAGAAATGGGCCCGAAAAATAACTGGCCGACGCCCAAACCGAGGAATATCATCGTAATCAGCAATTGATTTTGATGCGATTCTTGTACATTGATAGAAATGCCAATTTCTTCTAGAGCCGGCAGTAAGGCATCGATAGAGAGTGCTACCAATGACATCAATGATGCCATCAAGGCGATAAATTCAAATTGTGACCGGCGTTTTTGAAGCATTCGACAAATGTACTTGAAATTAACTTGAAATAAGATAATTGTGTTTTGAATATAGGTTACACTCAATTCTGTATCTTTGTAAGACACATAAACTTATCTATGATGCTAATTTTCAATATTTTAAAAAAACAACATTATTTTTTTCCTAAAATCACATCAGCCCTTGCCTGTTGCTTACTATTAGTCAATACCACAAGGGCAACAGCACAAAAAACCTTGGCCGAAAAACTGGGATATGCCAAAGACGCAAAGTTATTGATTATCCATGCCGATGATTTAGGGCTTTCGCATACCGAAAATACGGCTTCTATAAAAGCTATTGATTCGGGGGCTGTAACATCGGGCAGTATTATGATGCCTACGCCTTGGGTTACCGAAATAGCAAGCTACGCCAAGAAACACAACAATACTCATGATTTGGGCTTGCACCTCGTATTGACATCCGAATGGAAAAATTACCGGTGGCGGCCGGTGGCACCCAAAGAAAAGGTAGCGTCGTTGGTAGATGCCGACGGCTATTTTTATAAAGACTGCCAAGCTACCGCCAAAGCCGAAGAAGTAGCTGCCGAATTGCGGGCACAGATAGAAATGGCTTATGCCATGGGAATTACACCCACACATTTGGATAGCCACATGGGCTGTTTGTTTTGGACGAGCCAAGAAATTTTTAAAGTGTATATACAATTGGCACATGAATACCAATTGCCCTGTTTGGTAGATAAATCATTTGCAGCTTTGTTTGACAATACCGAAGTATTTAATACTTTTTTAAACTCGCAAGAGGTAGCGGTGGTAGTAGATACTAATTTGACCATTTCGCCCGAAGACTATCAAAAAGGAACTGCCGCGTATTATACTAAGGTATTGCAATCGTTACAGCCCGGACTCACCCAAATCTTAATCCATACCGCCTATGACAGTGATGAAATGCAGGCGATTACTACCGAACATCCTAATTGGGGTGTGGCATGGAGGCAAGCTGATTTCGATTTTTTTACCGGTGAAGCCTGCCTGGCATTGCTACAAAAAGAAAATATCAAATTGGTTACTTGGCGAGCCATTGCAAAAGCCTTAAAAAAATAGTACGCTGTTTGACGGCCAAGGATACAGACTGGAAAGCGTACTGACATTTATCATTGTAATGCGGGGATATGTTTTCTACTTTAGTATTCATTCTAAAAAATGTGACTTATGAAAGATTATAAATTTGAAAGGGCACATGATGTCTTCGGAAAAAAAGTATTAAAAGCCATAGATCGCGTATTTCCTTATGTAAAGCAACGACTTTATATTGCTGAAAATAAGGGTATTATTCCTAGAAATATGTATAAAACATACGGAATTATCGATGATGCCATCGTACGCTTATATACTGATTTTAAAGAGCAGCTCACCGATGAAAATGATATCAAATTAACACTTTTTACATTGGTAGACAATCAATTGCGCGCCTTGGCAAAAAAAGAGGCTTTCCATACCGATACGATGAGTACGAGTGAAATTTTAAAGAATGAATTACAGCAATTGGAAGAGAAATTCGTTGTGGATGCCGATAATGATTTATTGATGCCTGAAGAATTAGATGATATTTCATACCACCAAAAAGATTTTGAGAAAAAAGTGTATTTGTATGATACTGTGGAAGAAAGTTTGATTAGTGCCTTAGACATTCCGTTTAGCCGCCAAGAGTTAACAGCAAACAAACGCAGAGCCTTAAATTTGTTATACCACAGATTGCCTGAAGAAACGTCAAATGTCTTGGATTTGTTTATTTTCGGAAAATTGACCTATGATGAAATTGCGGTTATTAAAAAAGTGGATGTATATGATATTAAAAAGAGCATCCATGAAATTAGTGTTATTTTTACTAAGAATATGCTTTAGGAGTAGAATGGGACAAAGGTTTGTATGATACTGTTAGAAAATCCCTATTTAACATAATATTAATTATAGGACATTTATAGTAATTTGCGGATAGTCTCGCCAAAGGCGGACTATTTTACATAATTGTAGATATAAACTCCGCGTAAGCGGATTATATCG
>Ga0256841_1000288_pt1 | contig 54787 bp, 39 predicted proteins | sample 356308metaG_FD_185971 | JGI IMG/M metagenome (GOLD analysis project Ga0256841, IMG submission 185971) | Hydrothermal vent microbial communities from Mid Atlantic Ridge, Atlantic Ocean - 356-308 | ecosystem: Environmental > Aquatic > Marine > Hydrothermal vents | place: Atlantic Ocean: Mid... | reverse complement strand
CGGGCGGTCTGCCAGAATGTCCGCGATCATGCGCGTGCACGAGGCGCGCGGCCCGGTTTCTACAAAGATGCGCACGCCGTCCGCATAAGCCCGCTGGATGAGCGCGGGAAAGTCGAAGCCGTCCAGGGCCTGGGCGAGGATCGAGTCGGCGGCCGTGTCCGGGTTGAGGTCGTAGGCGCGCGCCCAGGCGCAGCTGTAAAAGCGTATGCCGGCGACGGGCCGTGTGGCGGTGCGGTGCAGGTTGCGGTAGGTGTCGCGGACACTTTGCACGGCGTCGCAGTGTACCGTGGTGGTGCCTCGCAGGTAGACGGCATCGGCGGCAAGCGCCTGGACGGCCGCCTGCACCTGGCGGCGTTCGCCGCCGATGACACACTCTGCCGCGCTGTTGACGATCAAAAGGCGCGTCAGTGGAAAGGCGGCGATGGCCTCGCGAACGGCCTGCCGCGGACGTTTGACCATGGCCATGGCCCAGTTGAAGGGGACCTTGGCGTCGATGCGCCATGCCTTGCGGGCTGCAGCGCAGGGGCCGGCCAGCTGGCGGCTGAACAGGTCGCTGGCGCGCATTCTGCCCAGCATGCCCTCGCGGTCCGGCCAGGCGCCCAATGCGAACAGGGCGGACGATTCTCCGAGGCTGTAGCCGATGGCGGCCCGGGGCGCGATGCCCAGTCGCCTGAGCAGTGCCGTCATCAGCGTGGCGTAGGTGATCTGGCCGCAGATAACGGCCAGTGGGTCGTCGGCCAGGCGCGTTTCGGCACGGGCGGCGGCGGCTTGTGTCCAGGACCGCTGCCAGGGCATGACGCGGTGGGGTTGGAACTGGTCTTTCAGCGATGGGGTTTCGCGTTCCATTTGCCGCAGAATCTCGGGCCATGTGACGCCCAGCCGTCGGCCCATACCCGGATAGGTGTTACCCGATCCCGGATAGACGAACGCCAGTGACCCGCCTTGGATTTCATGCGGTGTGTTCAGATAGATGCCGCTTAGCGCATCGGGTGCCGGCGCACCACCGCCGCATACGGCCGCCCGTGCAGTTTCGATCTGGGCGTTCAGGCGTTCGAAGGATTCGCTGACCAGCACCAGGGCGGCCGGGGGCTTCCGGTTGCGATTTCCGCGGTGCCAGCGCCCGGCGGCTGCCTCCAGAGAAAGGCCGTCGGAGCGCCAGGATGTAATTTTTCGGGAAAAGTTGTCCAGCAACCGCGGCAGTGCGTCGCGGCTGCGGGCGTAAAACGCGAAGAGCGCCGCCGGCGCGTCTCCGCAGGGCCGCCGGCGTTCCTGTTCAATGGACCGTTCGAGGGGTCCGGAAAGCGCCGGGAGCTTGCCGCGGTCCAGCTCCTCCAGCAGCACATGCGCGCAGTTGCCGTCGGTGGAAAAGGCGCCGGCCAGCGCTCGACGGGGTCCGGCCTTGCGGTTGTGCAGCCAGTACTGTGCGGCAGGCGGGAAATGAAAGCGTTTCGAAGGCCACAGCCCCGGTGCCGGGCGCTGGAAATTCACCAGCGGCGGCAGGATTTGCTGATAGAGGCACAGGCAGGCCTTGACCACGCCGGCCAGGCCGGCGACGCAGCCCGTGTGGCCGATGTTGGGGGCAAGTGCCCCGACGGCGCAGGCATGGCGCGTACGGTCCGGCACAGGGTGGAAAAACGCTTCCAGCGCGCGGGCTTCGAGGCGGTCGCCATCGGGGTCGCCGCAGCCGAGCGTTTCGACGTATCCGACGGCTGCCGGTGGGATACCGGCGGCATCGACGGCCCGCCGCAAAGATGAGCGATAGGACGCTGCCATGGTGTTGAAATCGATGTTGCGGCCGGAACTGGCGGAGCCCGTGCCCCGGATAACGGCATAAATGCGGTTGCCGTCGGCCAGGGCGGTCTCGAGCGGTTTTAAAACCAGGGCCACGGCCCCTTCACCGGGCAGGCTGCCGTCTGCTGCAACGTCGAAGGCACAAACGCGGTTTCCGGCCGAGAGCCGGCGCAAGCGGTCCTGCAGAACCACATTGCGGACATCGCCCGCCAGATCGACGGCACCGACCAGCACGCTGTCCATGGTCCGGCGCCGGATGGCCTGCACGCCGATGTCGAGAGCCGTCAAGCCGGAGAGTGCTTCGGAAGACACCACGAAGCTGGGTCCCCCCAGGCCGAACTGCCGGGCCAGGCGGCTGGCCACCATGGATCCCAACGCGCCCAGCGTGCGCGTGGCGGTCAGCGGCGGTGCGCAGGCGTCCTGCAGCAGCGCAAGCCAGCGGTGCAGCGCTTCGTCGTCCATGCCGAGACCGCGTTCCCGGTTCCAGCGGCGAACCTCGTTGGCCAGGGACCAGCGTACGTGGAAATCGGCGGCCTGCATGTCGAAGCCCATACCGATGACGGCCCCCATGTCCGGCCGCTGTGCCCTTGCGGGCATGCCGGCATCGGCCAGGGCGGCGGCAGCGGTTTTGAGCATCAGCAGGTGCTGCACCAGAATGTCGGGGAGTTCACTGGGCGGGATGTTGAACATCAGCGGGTCGCAGGTGAAATCGGGCAGGTAGCCGCCGAAAGCCGCACGCCCCTGCAGCAGCTGTTCGGCCAGGGCGTCGCAGCCCCTCCAGCGCTGCCGCGGCCGCCGGGCAATGATGGAGCGGCCGCGAAAAACCGCTTCCTGGAACTGCCGCAGGTCGCCGAGTGACCCCAGGCAGGCGGCCATGCCGACCACAGCCGCCGCAACGTCGGCGGCGGGTTGCGTCCGCTGCGGCCGGCGGGCCGGCACACGAACCCCGGAGGTCCGTGCTGCCGGTTGCCATTCTTCCAGCAGCAGGTGTGCGTTGGTGCCGCCGAAGCCGAACGCGCTGACCGCCGCCCTGCGTGGCGTGCCGGCGCCGCGGGTTTCCCATTTTGCCGGCAGGGTCTGCACCCGGAAAGGGCTGCCGGCCAGCGGGCTGTCTGCGGGCAGTGCACTGAAATTGGCCGTGGGCGGCAGTGTTTTGTGCCTGAGTGCCAGGAGGCTCTTGATCATACCGGCCGCGCCGGCCGCCGTCAGCAGGTGCCCGACATTGGTTTTCACCGATCCGATGGCACACTGGCCCCGGCGCCAGCCGGAGGGCCCCCAAAGGTCAACCAGACTGCGCGCTTCGACCAGATCGCCGCGCGGCGTGCCGGCGCCGTGGCATTCGATCAGATCCACATCGGCAGGCCGCCATCCGGCCTGATCGTAAGCCCTGCGCATGGCGCGCAACTGCCCTTCGACACTGGGCGCCAGCAGGCTGCCCTGCATGTCGTTGGAAAGGCCGATGGCACGAATCAGGCCGTATATTTCATCGTGGTCGTGCAGCGCGTCGTCCAGGCGCTTCAAAAGCAGCAGACCGCATCCCTCTCCAACCACCAGTCCGTCGGCCTGCCGGTCGAAAGCCGCGCAGCGCCCGGTGGACGAAAGCGCCCGCAGCTGGCTGAAACCGACCTGTGTGTAGAGGCAGTCAGGCCGGGAGACCCCGCCGGCCAGCATGCTGTCGCAGTGCCCGTCGGCCAGTGCGTCGCAGGCCAGCTGGACTGCAAACAGGGAGGAGGCGCAGGCGGCATCCAGCGTGTAGCTGCCGCCGCCCAGTCCCAGGGTGCGCGCCAACAAAGCCGCCGGAAAGGCGGTCACGCGGGCGGCACGGCAGTCACCGGCGGTCAGGGCCGGCGGATCTTCTTTCGGCAGGTGCTCTGCAAACAGGCGGGCCGCAAAAGCCCGCCCGTATAGTTGGCGTGAAAGCCGGGAGGCGCCGTCGGTGGGCAGCGCGATGGACGCCAGTACCAGTCCTGTGGTTTCGGGCCTGAAGACCGGGCGTTGTCCGTCTGCGGCCAGCTGCAGGCCGGTTTGCAGCACCAGCTGGTGAAGCGGGTCCAAACCCCCGGAAAAATCGTCGTCCAGATCAAAATCATGGGGATCGAAGCCCAAATCGTCGAGCAGGCAGCAGTTGGCCCCATAGGCACGGTCCGGGGCGGGTGCCGTCCGCACCATTTCGCGTGGATCCAGCGGCCAGCGCTCAGGGCGCACCGGTGCACAGGCATCCACGCCGGACATGATGTTGTGCCAGAAAGTATCCAGGTCCGGAGCGCCCGGAAAAATACCGGCCATGCCGACCACGGCGATAACGGGTCTGTCTTTCATCGATAAGGGGTGGTTCCGACGCCTTTCTGCGGGTGAACAAAGGGCTTTCTTATACAGCAGTCCTTGCAGATAGGCAAGAAATTCGGCGCAAGCGGGCGCATCGGCGGATCGATCTCCTTCCCGCCGTCGGATGTTGCATCGAAATTCTGTGTGGCGTGTGCGGCCCTTCCTTTACTTGTGCAGGCGATTATGCTATCGATGACGCCCATAGCAAAGCTGCCAAGAGCATGGCAGGGGTTCGCAACCGTCTCTGGCTTGCAACCGAAAACGCCGCAACAGAGTCGTGCGATGACCGCGTATAGACGTTCCTTCTGGCAGTTGTTCACGGTGCTGATCGCTTTCAACGCCGGCTTGGTCGTTTTTGTCGGGTTGGACCGCCCACTGTGGGGCGACGAGACCCATTTCGTGCAGACGGTGCGCCAGTTCGGGCATCATCCGACGTTGGATACGCTTAAGCACTACAACGAAATGCCGGGGCCGCTCACCTTCATGCTGTATGGCCTGTGGGGCCGGCTCTTCGGCTTTCGGATCCCGGTGCTGCGTTTGCTGTCCATACTGCTGGCCGTGGCGACCTACGTTTTGTTACACCGCCTGTTGTTCGACCTGTTTCGGCGCCCGAAAGTCGCGATTCTGACCACGCTTTTTTTCGCTTTTAACCCGTACATGATCGGCCTGGGATTTTTCGTCTATACCGACATGCTCGCCATCCTGCTCATGCTGCTGTGCTGGCTGGCGTTGAAGAACAACAGTGCTGTGGGCCTGGCAGTTGCTTCCGCCGGTGCCCTGATCACGCGCCAGTACATGGTTTTTGTCACCCTGGCGGCCATGGGATACCATGCAGCGCTGTTATTCCGCAAGCGCGAAAAGGCCGCGGCGGACATGCTGCTGGCCTCCGCGGTCTCGTTCCTCCCCTTAGCACTGCTGGCGATTTTGTGGAAAGGCCTGAGTCCGGCAAACGCCGTGCGGCAGTCCGATCTGACCGGTGCCTTCAGGTTTCACGCGAGTTTCGACAGCCTGTACATTGGGCTGTTTTTTCTCTACCTGCTGCCCTTCGTCTGGCTGGCCCGCAAACGGATCTATGGCTCCAAGTGTGTACTGCTCGGATGCCTTCTGATTACACCGCTTTACGGGTTGTTTCCAGTGACCCCTGGGCGGGTGCTGATGGCCGCCGATATCCACACTGTAGGTTTCGTGCACCGCATGCTCAATGTCGTTTTCAGTGATAGACAGCTGCTGGTGCACAGTGTCTTTTTCCTGCTGTTTACACTCGGTCTGCCGGTGTGCTGGTTCCTGTTCAAGAGGACTTGGCAGCGCTGGAAAAGCGCCCGCATCGACTTTTTCTTTTTTCTGGGCCTCATGGTACCCGCCTTCCTGGCTGTGATGCCCCTTTCCTGGATGTGTTGGGAGAAATATTTCCTGCCCATGATACCCGTCGGTGCCATGCTGATGCTGCAGAGCCTTTCGGAGGCAGCGGCGGGGCCGCGAGAAAAAGCGTCATGAATCCGGCATCCGCCCCCCTGAAAATTACGTTGGACAGCCATCTGCGTCTGGACAACCTGCCGGTGCAGCTGAAAAAGGCGCTGATGCAGCGCCTGGCCTTTGCCAACCCCAAGTGGGTCGAAAACCACCGCATGCAGCGCTGGAACCGCGGTGTGCCGCGGATGCTGCGGTTTTACGAACATCGCCGCAACGGCGGGCTGCAGATCCCGCGGGGCTACATGCGCCAGCTGGTCAAGCTCTGCCGGCGGCGGGGCATCGGCTTTGCGCTTGTCGACAAGCGCCGCAGTCTGCCGGAAGTCGCTTTTAGCTTCAACGGCAACCTGAAGCACTTTCAGCGGCGTGCCGTGGATGCAATGTGTGCCAAGGACTTCGGTACCCTGTGTGCACCCACCGGCTCCGGCAAGACCGTCATGGCGCTGCAGGCCGTCGCTCGAAGGCGGCAGCCGGCCCTTGTCATCGTGCACACGCGCGACCTGGCGCGCCAGTGGGTGGATCGTATCGGGACGTTTCTCGGTATCGCATCCCGGGAAGTTGGTTTCTTCGGCGGCGGACGGCGGCGGCTGGGGGATAAAATCAGCGTGGCCCTGGTGCAGACGCTGTACAAGTGTGCCCGGGAGGTGTCGCCGCATATTGGTTTTCTGGTGGTGGATGAGTGCCACCGCTGCCCCAGCCGTCTTTTCACAGAGGCGGTGACGGCCTTTGACGCCCGTTACATGCTGGGCTTGACGGCGACACCCTGGCGGCGGGACAACCTGGACGACCTGATTTTCTGGCACCTGGGGCACATGCACCATCGCATTCACAAAACCCGCCTGCTGGAAAGCGGCGATGTACTGGAAGCGGAGGTCGTCTACCGCGAAACGTGCTTCGAACCCTTCCACGACCCGGTGGCCGAGTACTCCAAGATGCTGGCGGAGCTGACATGCGACGATGCGCGCAACCAGCTGATCGCCGCGGACGTGGCGGCGGCAGCACACACCGGCAGCGGTGTTTGCCTGGTGCTTTCGGACCGCAAACGCCATTGTGAAACCCTGCAGTCCCTTCTACGGTTCAAGTTCAAACTGAAGTCGGACCTGTTGACCGGCGATTTGGTCGAAAGTGAGCGCCGCCAGGTGCTTGAAAGGGTCCGGAACGGCCGCGTCAAAGTGCTGGTGGCCACCGGTCAACTCATCGGGGAAGGCATTGACTGCCAGAACCTCACCACACTGTTTCTGACCACGCCCATCCGTTTCAGCGGACGCCTGGTGCAGTACCTGGGGCGGGTGCTGCGGCCGGCTCCCGGCAAACGCAGGGCCGTGGTCTATGACTATGTCGATGTGCGCGTGGAAACACTTAAGGCCGCGGCCCGGTCGCGGCAGAGCGTTTACGGCAGGTGAACGGACGGGTGCAGGTTTCATGAAACAGTCGGCGGATGGCAGGACACAGCTGGCGGAAAAGGCCGCGGCAGGGCAGGACGGAGCGGGACGCCGGGCAGTAGAATTGAAGCGAACCCGGCGGCGGCGCTGATTTGCGGTTTCCGTGGGTTTTATCCGGCGGCCCCACGCCGGCCGTGTCAGGCCGCCGAATTGGCGCGAAAGGCCTTGAAAAGCGTGTCGCTCATCACCGCTTCATAGCCTTTTATGCGCGCAACAACCGTGCCGGCGGCATCCAGGAAGGTAAAATCCGCCCGTATGCGGCTGTCCGAGGATGCGCGCAGTTCGAAAACGGCGGTCACGCCCTCTTGGGGGAATCTGCGGCGGTACTGCTGATAGCTGCGGCTGAAACTTGGCAGCGACACCATGCCCAGATGGTCGTAGCACCAGAGCGATGCCATCTGGAAGGCGGAATCCAGCACCAGGGGGTCGATGAGCCAATGGTTGCGCATGGGTTCGCGGATCCACTGGGCGGGTGGTGGTGCCGCAGCAAGCTCTGCCACCATGGCCTGTTGCGTGCTGCTGACGATGCGGCGGATTCCCTGCAGCTGGCGGCCGTGAAACAGGATCTGGTCGTAGACTTCGTGCATGCTGCGGGGATAGTCCTCGCTCGTGGTAAGCCTGGACAGGTCGAACGCCGGCGGCGGCGGATAGTTTTCGGCCAGCAGGGTTCTGGCACGCGTGTGGATCACTTCGCTGCCCTGCGAAACACCGTCCCGGATCTCTACATCCACCGCAAAAGCCCGGTTTCGTTTTTCAAGTTTTCCGGCCATCAGGCGGATGACCTTGGCCTGCGCATCGATGCGAATACCCTTGAGCAGGCGCATGTCTTCAAGACCGCAGAATTGCAGGCCCGGGTTTGCATGCAGAGCACCGTGGCCGCACCATTCGGCCATCAGCGCGAAAGGCACCACCGGCTTGCCGTCCAGGACGTGTGAATTCAACACCGGGTGGTTTTGCATGTCGATTTCGCGTTTAAAGGTCAGCGACAGGCCGGGCGCCGCTGCGGGCCCTGTTTCGAAACGCCCCTGGGCAGCCGGTGGCGTCAGGCCGGCACCGATCACGACTTCACAGGGCTGTCCGGGCGGTTTCTGCATCTCCAGCAGCAGGCAGCGAACGCCTTGCGCTTCTGGAATGAGCGCGATATTGCGCTGTGTGAAGGCCTTTTTCAGGGTTTCCGACACCATGCCGCCGTCCCAGGGCCCCCAGTTGATGGAAATCACCCGGCAGCCGGTTCGCCGCCGGGCCTGCCGTTGGGCCATCTTGTTCAGCACTTCGTTGGCGGCGGCATAATCCGCCTGGCCGGCATTGCCCATGCGTGCGGCCACTGAGGAAAAGAGCACCAGGTAGCGCAGCCGCGTAGGTTCGGCAGCCGCAAGCAGGGATTCCAGCCCGGCGACCTTGGTATCGAAAACCTGGCGGAACTGCGCTTCTGTTTTGTCGATGATAAAGCGGTCTTTAAGCACACCGGCGGCGTGGATGATGGCGCGGATAGGCCCGAGGGACCGGCAAGCCTCTGCAAGCAGTTTTTTGACGCGCGCAGCATGGCGGATGTCCACCGCATAGTAGTCCGCCCGGCAACCGGTGCGGCGCAACGCGTCGAGCGTGGCCTGAATTTCGCGGTTGGCCTGGTAGCGCAGGTAGGCCTTCTCCAGCGCTGCCGGGTTCGCCTGGCCGGTGCTGAAATCATGTTTGAAGATCAGGCGCTTCATGGCCGCTGCATCGGCGGCAGGCCGCAGCCAGGCCGGTTCGCTGAAAGGCGCTGAGGAACGCCCCAGCAGCACCAGGTGCGGGCGCGCTTGTTCGGCCAGCGCCCGGGCGGCGGCGGCGGCAATGCCGCGGGCACCGCCGCTGACCACGACCAGATCGCCCTCAGCCAGCGCGATGGCGTCGTCGTCTGCAGCCCGGAAAGGGTGGTCTTCGAGCGCGAGCGTGATCCGATGGAGGTTTGAGCTCTTCAGGAAGTATCCGACTTCGGGCATCGCCTGGCGGTCGGGCGTCAGCAACTCGGAGACCACGGTGTGCGCCATGGCGGAGAAGTCACGCCAGTTCGCCGAAAGATCCAGCGCCCGGCAGAGTACATTGGGCCATTCGTGGGCGGCGGTTTTGAGCAGCCCGGCCAGCCCGCCCTGCAGGGGGGACCAGTCGCCTTGTCCGGTTGTGCCGAAACGGCCGTCCATGCGTGCCAGCGTGGCGAAAAAGGCGCCGCCGGTGCGTGCTGCGGAAAGCAGCGCCGGGGCCAGGCGTCGGCTGACGGCAAAGGCTTTTGCCATGAAATCGTCGGAGGGCGGGGTTTTTTCAGGCGCCAGGATGATCAGCCCGCCGGCTTTGCCGATGTCTGTTTGTGCCTTGAGCAGACCGTTCAGCGAAAGTGCATGCGAGGTCAGGCCCTGGCGGCTGAATTCAGCCGCCAGCGCGCTGGCCAGCGCTTGACTTTGGCCGACGATGAAGATTTCTGAATCGCCGGACAGCGCCAGCCGTGCACCGGCGTTAAAAGGCGTTTCACGTGCAACCACACGGCGCCGGTCGATGGCTTCGGGCCAGGTTTTCGGCAGCGGCACCGTTCCATGCCCGGATAGGGAGCGCGGGGCGTGCGGCAGGGGGATCAGGTTGCCGTCGACGTGCGGTGCAGGCGTTTTGACTTTACCGCGGATCGCCGGCGGCGGATCGCCGGCCGCATCGACCGCTGCCAGAACATCGATGATCTGGCCCAAGGTGCGCAGCGTCGCCACTTTTTCGGGGGCGATTGCGCCCAGGCCGGGCATTTTTTCTTCGAAAGCGGACAGGATTTCGACGCGCTTGATGGAGTCGATGCCCAGGTCGGCCTCGATGTCCATGGCCGGTTTGAGCATTTCAACGGGGTAGCCGGTCAGGTCGGCAACCACCTGCATGAGGGTGTCCGCCACGGGTTCCGGGGCCTTTGCCGAAGATGCCGTGGCGTGGTCTTGCGGGGCCGCCGGTTTCTGCGGGCGGAATGTGTCCGTCGGCTGGATCCTGGTTTCCGCGGCCGGTGCCGGCGCCGTATTGACCGCAAGCGGATCAATTCCGTGCGCCGCTGTTTCCGGCATGCCGGGTCGGTCCGGCACATGCGCCGGACCGGCGGAGACCGCTGGCGGCGAGTCCGCCGCCACACCGGGCAACGGGATCGACGGAAGCGGCACGGGAGCATCCGCCGGGCTTTGCTCAATCCCGCTCAACCGGCGCGACTGGTCGAGCAACCGTTGCAGGGTCAGGGCGGCCTGGTGCTGAGTTTCCAGAAACAGCTGGTGAGCCTGGGCCGTCTGCTGCTGAAGCTGGAGGATGGCCTCCAGGCCCTGCTTAACGGCGTCTATCGCCTGTCTGTCGGCAGGGTTTTGGCCCCGGGCCGTTCCGGACGGCACGGCAGGCGTTGTGCCGGCGTGCCGTACGTCTTGTGCATGGCGGGGTTTGGTCTGCGGCGGCGGATTCGTCGGGGTGGCGGCAGCGGCTGGACCGGGTTTCCGGTAGTTGGCACCGCAAATCGGGATGTTCATGACAGGCTTTTTCGGGTTTGGCGGTGGCGTGGTGCCGCCCCAGCGGTCGATTTGAACACCATAGCCCAGCGCCGCCAGGTGCGCGAGACAGCGTGCCAGATCGGCAATGCCGGATTTCCTGCCGCCGGAGGCGTCCACGCACAGCGTGTTTGCGGCCTTGCCCTTGAGAATGGCCTTGACCAGGCTGGTCAGCACCGCCTTGGGTCCGATCTCGACGAATGTCCGCACGCCCTCTGAGAAGAGATTTTCGATTTCATTTACAAAATCGACGGGGCGCAGGATCTGCCGCGCCAGAATCTGCTTGGCCTGTTCAGGGTCCCGGGAATAGGCCGTGGCCGTGGTGTTGGAAAACACCGGAATTTTGGACGGGGTCAGGCGGACGTCTTCCAGCACCTGGGCAAAAGGCTGCTGGGCGCTTTTGACCAGGCGGCTGTGAAAGGCAGCGGCTACCGGCAGCGGGACAGTGCGAAAGCCGTGCCGCTGGCACAGCTCGGCAGCTTCGGCAATGGCGGCCGTATTGCCGGAGAGCACGCCCTGGGTGGGGCTGTTGCGGTTGGCCAGAATGACGTCGGTGCCGCTTTCGTCGATCAAAGCCTGCAGTTCACCAAGCGGCGCCTTGACCGCCAGCATGGTGCCGGCCTCCCGGCCGTCCTTCCCCGCCGCCGCCATAAAGCGGCCGCGCATCACCGACAAATAAAACAAGGTGTCGAGATCGATCCATCCGGCGGCCAGATGCGCACAGAGTTCACCGTAGCTGTGCCCACAAGCCGCATCGGGTGAAAGACCAAACCGCTCGAGGATTTTCAGCATCATGAGGCTCACCGCGCCGATGGCGGGCTGGGCGATGTCCGTGCTGCGCAGCTGCGCTTCCTGCTGCTGCATAACATCCTTGTCGGCTGACGGCAGCGGGTAAACATAGTCACTCAGGCGCCGGGGAAGATCGCAAGCCTTGTTGGCCCTTTCAAAAAGCGCCAGCGCCTCGGGAAATGTCACCGCCAGCTCGCGGCCCATGTCGACGTACTGGCTTCCCTGGCCGGGAAAAACATAGCAGAGCTTGCCGGGTTTGGCCGGACCGCCGAAAAAAATGTTCTGCAGCGACCAGTTCGGCGCCTCTTTGCTGTCGGCAAGTTTGCGTGCTGCCTTCTCGAAGAGGGCGGCGGCTGCCCCGGGCTGTTCGGCCGGCTGTTCCAGCACCAGCAGCAGGCGGAAAACGGCGCTAGGCGCAAAGGTCCGGCGCGCGTCGGCGGCTTTGCGGCGGATCTGCATTTCGGTGTGGCTTTCGCGCAGGAAGGCTCTCCAGTCGTCGACCTGGTCTGCCACCGCGGCTGCCGAATCTCCACCCAAAGCGACGATCTCAACGGACCCGTCCCAGGCGGTGACCTTCTTGTCGCCCCCATACTCCTCCAGTACGGCATGGAAATTGCTGCCGCCGAAACCGAAGGCGCTGACGCCGGCCCGGCGGGGGTGATCCGGCTGCGAAAACCAGGGGCGTGTCCGAGTATTCAGGTAGAACGGGCTTTTCTCGAGGTCCAGCTCAGGGTCCGGCTCTTCGGCCTTGATGGTTGCCGGAAGTGCTTTGTAATGCAGGCAGAGGGCGGTCTTGATCAGGCCGGCCGATCCGGCCGCGGCTTTGGTGTGGCCGATCATGGATTTGACAGAACCCAGCGCGCAGCGCCGCACCCGGCGTGTCGGTGACGGGTTTGCATTCTGAAAGACCGCTTTCAGCGCCTGAACTTCCACGCGGTCTCCCACGCGGGTACCGGTGCCGTGGGCTTCGATCAGTTCGATACTGCCGGGGTTTATATTTGCCTGGTCATAGGCATTTTCAAGCGCCTGGACCTGGCCTTCGATGCGCGGAGCGTAAATGCTCTGGCTGCGCCCGTCACTGGACGTTCCGACGGCGCGGATCACTGCGTAAATGCGGTCGTCGTCCCTTTCGGCATCTGCCAGGCGCTTTAAAACCAGCAGACCGACGCCTTCTCCCAAGAGGGTGCCGTCGGCGTGTCTGGAAAAGGGACGTACCTCCTCTGTGGGCGAAAGCACGCCGGTGCTGCAGAAGCACATGTGCATGAAAATATCGTTCAAGGTGTCGACACCGCCGGTTACGGCCATGTCGCAGCGATTGCCCTGCAGTTCGAGGATGGCCAGATGCAGGGCACCCAGCGAGCTGGCGCAGGCAGCGTCCACCACGCAGTTGGTACCGCCCAGATCCAGGCGGTTGGATATGCGGCCGGCCACCACGTTGCCCAGCAGTCCCGGAAAGGAATTTTCCTGCCAGGCGACATAACTTTCGGAGATACGCTTCACGACTTCGGCGGCCTTTTCGGCAGCGATGCCCGCCTCCTCGAGGGCCCGGCGCCATTTGGGAAACCCCAGGCGCGCGCCCAGCGGGATGACCAGTTCCTGGGTGCCGGTAACCCCCAGGATAACGCTGGTACGCTGGCGCGCAAAAGTCGTCCGGGGTCCGTAACCGGCATCTTCCAGAGCCTTTTTGGCGACCATCAGCCCCAGCAGCTGCGAGGTGTCCGTGGCCTCCAGCGATGCTGGTGGAATACCGAATTCGGCGGGGTCGAAATCCACCGCCGGCAGAAATCCGCCGCGCCGGCAGTAGACGTGGTCTTTTTCATCCGGTTTTTCACTGAAATAATCATCCACAGACCAGTGGGAGGGCGGTACGGCAGCGATGGCGTCCAGACCGTTTCGGATCAGGCGCCAGTAAGCTGCCAGGCCGGGTGACCGGGGAAAGAGGCAGTCCATGCCGATGATGGCCACGGCATCGTGGCCGGATTCAGCAGCGGGCGTTCCGGATAACTTGGTTTTGCTGTCTGCCATGGGGTTTCGTAACTCACTCTCGTTATTGCCGTTCACAGGAACGGGTTCGAATTGGATTCCTTCGCCATGCAAAGCATGCGTACTATCCGGCCTGTCCGGATGTGTGTTCCGACAAGAGGGCTTCAATGGCATGCATTTCCAGCGGAACAACGGTTGAGGCTTCCGCCGGCAGATGCACGCCCTGCAGGGTTGCCAAGTGGGCCCGGTTGAGGACGGCGGCGCCGAACAGCAGGTTCATGGCCACCGTCGCGCTCTCACGTGCTTCGGGGTGCGCCAGAAAGGATCCCCGGGTCCACTGGTTGAAGGCCCCCATGGCGGGCCCGCACCAGATCTGGTAGTCGATTCTGCGCCGGGCCACACCTTCGACAGCCCATGCGCTGGCCCGGCCCAGGTACGACCGGAAAACCAGCGCCATTTTGTGCTTCGGTTGCCTGTCCGCCATCTGGATCTGACGGGGATCACGTCGGCTGAAAAAGTCACGGGTTTGTTCCCAGGCCTGATCGAAAGGGCAATGGAAAATTTCCGTTTCCAGTTCCCTGCGAAGCTTGCCGGGGATGTCCTCCCAGCATTCGTGGGCCGTATATAGATCATACAGTCTGGCAGCTCTTTGAGCAAACATGGTCCCGCGCTTCAATACCTGAACCTTGACGCCCATCTCGAACATGTCAGCTGCCGGTGCCATGGCAACATCGGCCTGGCGGGTCTCGGCCAGCATGCGGCGTACGGTCTCTGATGTGCCGGCTTCGATGCAGGCCTGGTGAATGCTGCCGGCGACCACATAAGCGGCGCCCATGGCAAAGGCGGCGGCCGCTGCATGGGGCGTGGCGATGCCGCCGGCGAGACCCACACCGATGCGTGCGGTGGCGGGATACCGGGCAGCCAATTCGTTGCGCAGGGCGATCATGGTCGGCAGCAGCGTGATGGCCGGCCGATTGTCGGTATGCCCGCCGGAGTCGGCTTCAGCGGTCAGATAGTCGCACAGCGGGACGGACGACGCCAGTGCGGCTTCCTGCGGGCTGATCAGCCCCTGGTCCGTTAGCTGCCTGAGGATTCGTTCGGGGGGCGGCGACAGGAACTTGCGTGCCACTTCGATCCGGGAAACCTTGGCGAGCATGCGGCGGGGCAGCGAGATGCGGCCGTCGGCGCACCGGCGGATGCCCTTTACACGGCAGTAAACCAGCGGTTCCGTCAGATTGAGATAGGCGGAAGCAGAAACCAGCGGAACATCGGCTGCAACGAAGAGGCGTGCGGTGGCAGCTTCCAGTTCGGGATCCCCCGGGCTGTGAATCAGGTTGCAGCCATATGGCAGATTGCCAAGCCTTCGCTGCAGGGCGGCGATGGCGGCATCGATCTGGTCAAAGGTCAGGCCGCCGGCACCGAAGACCGCCAGCAAGCCGGCCTGCGCTGCTTTGGCAACCATTTCCACCGAGGTGATGGCGTTTGCCATGGCACCGATCACGTAGGCAAAGCGGCAGCCGGTATCCTGTTTGAAATCCGGTGACCCCAGGCTGGCGGGATGCAGCGCAGGGATATGGGCGCAGATGGGCAGCGCCCGATCCGGGGATGCCGGCCGTGGGTCACAAACGATCCTGCCGTTTCGTGCAACGGCCGGACGTCCGTTGGCGTCGACCAGGAAAACCGGCCGGCAGATGTGCTGCAAAGCGCCGTGCAGGGCCTGGTTGTCACAGGCCGGCGGTTGGCTGTCCGGTACCCAGTAACCCGGTGGTTCATGGGCTGGAACTGTTGAAATACGTGTCAACAAAAAGGGGAAGCCCTCTCGGCTGTTGCAATGCGGAGCCATTTTGGATAGGTGTCTGCCGCCGGACGGAAAAACGTGCTGCCAAACTCCGTCCGACGTTCATTCCGGCTGCTCGAAAAATATAGCGGCTGCGCGCCGGCGGCGATGACTTTAAATGTTAACGTACAGGCCCGTTAAAATTGCAACTCATAGTAAAAAAGCCAATTTGTGTCAAGAAGTCATAAATAAAATTACAGCTGTGACCGGATCCCAAAAAAACCTGCAAGATGAGCGGCCGTGGTGGTTGAATAAGGGTCCGGGTCGGGCAGAATCATCCGCGGGGATGATGTTCCTGATGCACCTGTTTCAGATGTTCGCGCGCCACGTGCGTGTAGATCTGGGTGGTGGAAATATCGGTGTGTCCAAGCATCACCTGCACCGCACGCAGATCGGCGCCGCCCTCGAGCAGATGGCTGGCAAAGGAGTGCCGCAGGCTGTGCGGGTAAACCGCTTGTTGCAGACCTGCTTTGCGCGCGCAGAGCTTGAGAATTTTCCAAAACGCCTGGCGGGTCATGGGCCGGCCGGACCGGGCGACAAACAGGAAGGCACTGGTATTGTTTTTCAGCAGCAGCGGCCGGCAGTGCTGCAGATAGTCGTCTATTTTCTGATGCGCCAAGCTGCCGAAGGGAACAATGCGCTCTTTGGCGCCTTTTCCCATTACATGCACGAATCCGGCCTGGAGATTGACATCGACCAGCTTCAGATTTATCAGCTCCGAGACACGCAGGCCGGCCGCGTAGAGCAGTTCCAGCATGGCACGGTTGCGCCGGTCCGTCGGCTTGGGGCCGCTGACGGATGCAAGCAGCCGGCCGACCTCCTGGACTGAGAGTACATCCGGCAGCCGCAAGCCGCTTTTGGGCAGCTCGACGGTGCGGGCAGGGTCGTTTGGCAGAATGTTTTCCTGGGCCAGGTACTTGTAGAATCCGCGCAGCGCCACCAGATGGCGGGCCCTCGAGCGGGTGCCCAGGCCCTGGGCACGCAGCGCGATGAGATGCTTCAGGATCTGTGGCGTGTCATTTTCCGAAACACGGTGCCGGCCGGCGCGCGCCAGGAAATCGAAATAGCGCGCCAGGTCGCGGCTGTAAGCCGCGAGGGTGTTTGCCGAAAGCCCCTTTTCAACGAGAAGGAAATTGATATACTGGTCCGCCAGTTGATCCGGGGACAGAGACGGCTTTTGCAACTCCGGCCTCCCTCAACGATCACACAAACAGCTTTGCATGTTCAACCAACACCCGTCAATTGTAGCCAAAAGCGCCCGGAGTTCGTCGCATCTTACAGGTAGCCGATCAACCTGCCGCCCTGGTAAACGCAGAAAGACACCACCCAGGCCAGTCCTGTGGAGTAGAAAATGCTAAAGAGCATCCAGCGGGTGGATCCGGTTTCCCGCCGGATGGCCGCCACCGTGGACAGGCAGGGCACGTAAAGCAGGACGAAAATCATCATGGACAGGGCGGATAAAGGCGTCATGGACGAGCGCCGCAGCGCACTTTGCAGAGCATTGTTATTGGATTCAGCGGCGTAGAGCACGCCCAGCGTGCTGACCACGATCTCCTTGGCGGCAAACCCCGAGAGCAGCGCCACACCGCCGCGCCAGTCGATGCCCATGGGCCTGAAAGCCGGCTCCAGCAGTTTTCCCAGCTGCCCCAGGTAGGATTCCGGCGCGGTGCTGGTGCCGGTATCGGCAGCCCCGGGGTGGCCTTTGGCCTGGAGTGCCGCCGCGGCCTGTGCCGGCCGGTCCGCCGGCGGACGATGGATTTCCTGAGGGAACGCGGAGAGTATCCATATGACGGTGGAGCCGATGAGAATAATGCCGCTCATTTTGCGCAAGAAGATCTTGCCGCGGTCCCACATGTGAATCAGGAGACTCTTCAGCATGGGGACGCGATAGGGAGGCAGTTCCATGACAAAGGGGGCATCCGCGCCTCTTAACAGGGTTGAGCGCATCAGCCGGCCGGTGGCGATGGAGAGCAGAATGCCCAGCAGGTAGATGGAAAAAATCACGCTGCCGGCCTGCGGGCCGAAAAAGGCGCCGGCCAGAATGATGTAGACCGGCAGTTTGGCGGAGCATGACATGAACGGTGTGATCAGGATGGTCAGAATGCGGTCTTTTTCACTTTCCAGCGCGCGGGCGGACATGATGGCCGGTACATTGCAGCCGAATCCCATCAGCATGGGGATGAAAGATTTTCCGTGCAGGCCGATGAGATGCATGATCTTGTCCATCAGGAAGGCCGCCCGGGCCATATAGCCGGTGTCTTCGAGCAAGGCGATGAAGAAAAACAAAATCAGAATGTTGGGAAAAAAAACAGCCACGCTGCCCACACCGGCAATGACACCGTTGATGAGGAAATCCTTGAAGAGCCCCGACGGGAGCACCTGTCCGAGAGCGGCGGACAGCATTCCGAAAACACTTTCGATCCAGCGTACCGGGTAGTCGCCGGCAGTGAAAGTGACCTGAAACATGATCCAGATAAAGAGCAGGAAGATGGGGAAACCGACAAAGCGGTTGGTCAGCACACGGTCGATGTTGCGTGAAACGTCGATGCGCTGCCTGGAGGAGGTCGTGCAGATTTCCTTCATGATGCCGGCGATGAACCCGTAGCGCTCATCGGTCATGATGATTTCGGGATCCTCGTCGAAGCGGTCCATCAGGATATGACGTTCCCGGTCGGCTAGTTCCAGGATTTGCTTGCCCCGGTCTCCGGCCGAGCGGGCCAGGCGCTCTTTGATGATGCGGTCGTCTTCCAGCAGCTTGATGGCCGTCCAGCGGGGGTCGTAAAGCAGGTTCCCCCCGTTTTGGGATTCGATGTGCGCAACGAGGCGCTGGATGGCCGCTTCAATGTCTTTGTTGTATTTTACGCGCCGCCGGGTGGATGGGGGCAGGTCCGCCCGGGCCAGCTCGACGGCACGCTCCAGCAAGGCGTCGATGCCCTCGTTTTTGTTGCCCACCGTAAAAACCACCGGCACGGCCAGCAGCTTGGATAGCTTGTCGGCATTGATCTTGATGCCGCGGCTGCGGGCCATGTCGGCCATATTGAGAGCGAAGAGCACCTTGCAATCCAGTTCCCTGAGCTGGGTGGCCAGGTACAGGCTGCGCTCCAGGTTGGAGGCGTCGATGATGTCGATGACGACATCCGGCCGGGAATCCAGAACAAAATCGCGCGAAACGATTTCTTCGATGGAAAAAGGGGTTAAACTGTACGTTCCGGGAAGGTCAACAATTCGCAGGGTGAAACCATCGCGCGCAACCGTGCCTTCTTTTTTCTCGACGGTGACCCCCGGCCAGTTGCCCACTTTCTGGCGCGTACCGGTGATGGCGTTGAAGATGGTGGTCTTGCCGGAGTTGGGGTTCCCGGCCAGTGCGATGGTGAGCGTCTGAGAGGGCATGCGGTGTCTATTCTTCCAGATCAATGGTGATCTGGGAAGCCTCCTCTACACGCAGTGAGATGTGATAGCCCTTTACGATCAGCTCGACGGGGTCCCTGAGAGGGGCGTACTTTTCCACGTAGATGCGCGTTCCTTTGACGATACCCATTTCCAGAATCCGCCGGCGCAAGATACTGTTTCCGCCCACGCGGCGGACAACGGCGGATTGCCCCTCTTTTAATTCGCTCAATAGCATGCAAAACCTTTTTATATATATAGGCCGTCGGTATCCCGTCGGTATCGCCGGTGCTTGGATGCCAACCCGAAAAGCCACTGCCCGCCGTTACATGTTGTCCGGTTTCTGGCCGGAGTCCAGGCAGGGTGCCACCAGCACTTTCCGCGCCATGCCCCGTCCGAGCACATAGCGTGTAAAATCTGCGGCAACCGCCATCTGGCCCTGGCCGTTGTTGGCCAGAATCTCGAGCCGGTCTCCGGTTCGAAGGCCCATGGAGAGCAGCCGCAGGCGGGCTTTGGCGCCGCCCCTGATTTCTTTGATGGTGACATGTTCACCCTGCCGGGCCGACGACAGCGGCATCAGCGGGACCTGCTGCTTGAAACAGCTGGCGCAGATGCCGTAAATTTCCATTTTGTGCTGCAGCATGTGAAAGCCGAGGGAACGGGCGGTTTCAGCCTGCAGGGCTTCCAGGGCATCGTTTTTAAATTCGATTATCCGCCGGCACTTCGTGCAGATCATGTGGTCGTGGTGCTGCCCCAGGTGCAGGTGTTCGTAGCGCACCTTGCCGTTGTCGAAGCTGTTTTTGCGGGCAAAGCCAAAGCCGCACATGAGCTTCAGGGTTTCGCGTACAAAGCCGATGTCGAAGGAAAAACCCTGCTCAACGAGCATCTGGTGCAGTTCGTTGGCCGTAAGGTGACGTTCCGTCTGCAAAAAAACTTTCAGAATATCGAAGCGTTCTTCAAAATGATCGATTTTCTCCTGGCAAAAGAGCTTTTTAAATTGTTCTTTTTCGGTGTGGTGAACAGGTCCCATGAAAAAGCCCGGCGCGTATGTTTCGCAGCATGCAAGATATTTTTTTTCGGATGCTTAACATAATGCGGCCGCCAGTTTTTGTCAACGCGCAACAAGTGCCGGGACAAGCGGTATGCAAGGAAAAAGCATTTCAAATTGCCAGTTGCCCCTGGCAGGGCTTTAGGCAAGATGAAAACAGGTTGACAGCCGGCGAAAGTTTCGATATTTAAACGCCCAAGGTGCCCGTATGGGCTTAATAGGGAATCCCGTGCAAATCGGGAACGGTCCCGCCGCTGTTATCGGGGACGAAATCTGCTCAAAGCCACTGTTTTTCGGCCGGCGCCAGAATCCGGCGGAAAGAAAGACGGGAAGGCGCAGAAAGTAGACTGATCCGAGAGTCAGAAGACCTGCCTTGGCCGCTTGGCGATATTCCCGCGAGGAAACGGGGTGTCTGCGGTGTCTCCTTTGAAAGGGTCAAGAAAGCTGGGTGCAGCCCTTCAGGCAAGTTTTTGTCGGAAGGGCTTTTTTTGTGTCCTCTGATACCGGCAGAGGGCCCGCCCACGGGGCAGGGGGGATACCTTCGGCAGGAGAAGATTTTGCGGCCGTCGCCTCCCGGCCGGGATCTTTTTCCCCCTTGCCCCGGCCCGGCTTTCATCCCCGTTGGCCGGTGACCCGCCGCCTGATGTGTCCCAGCAAAAAGCCGCCGCATTGACAAGATCCCCACCTTTCCGATACAATCTGCTTTGAATTTGCCTTGAATTTCCGAAGGCGGCAAAACTTTTGGAAAGCATTTTTCTATGTTCGGTGCTTATACTGCGGCGGCGGCAGGCGTTTACTGCCTGTTGGGCGCGTATTTCGTCTACCTTGCGCACCGTCTGCCGCGCAGACCGGTCAGCGACCCTCCGGACTGGGGCCGTGTGACAGATACCCGCATTCCGACAGCCAGAGGCGGCTTCCTGGAAGTCTGGCGGGTGGCGCCCGACGGTCCCTCCCGAGGCGTCGTGGTGCTTGCGCATGGCTGGAGCCGCAACCGGGACCGCATGGTTTCCCGGGCGCGCATCTTTTCCCGTTTGGGCTTTACCGTCGTTATGCACAGTGCCCGCGATCACGGCGGCAGTTCACCCTATACTTTCATGAATGCGCTGCGCTTTGCCGAGGATATCGAGGCCGTGATGGCCTGGGTGGGTGAGCCGCTGCTGCTTTACGGACACTCCGCCGGGGCCGCCGGCGCGATCATCGCGGCCCACCGCCAGCCGGACCGCATCCGGATGCTCTTTTTAGAGGGGTGTTACGCCCGCACCCGCCGTGCGCTTGCCAGTCTCTATCGCAGCAGCCATCGTGTCATAGGCCCGCTTTTTGCGCCGGTGATGGTGCTGTGGATGGATATTTTTCACCGCTTCAGGCTGGACCGTGTGAGCCCCGTGGAATTGGCCGGAAACCTGGATCTGCCCGTGATGATCATCCACGGCGAAAAAGACCAGAATTTTCCGCTGCAGGACGCCCGGGTGTTGCAGGCCGGTTTTCCTCCCGGCCGTGCAGAGCTTTTTGCCGCACGCGGTGCGGACCACAGCAGCGCAACCCTCGATCCGGATTTTCCACGTGCGCTGGAAGATTTTATCAACCGCCATTCAGGGATGCAGCCCGGGGCTGAAGGCGGGCTTGCGGAGACCCAAAGGGTTTCGTGCGCATTTGCCTGCCGACCGGCGGCAAAGCTTCACCGCTTTGAAGATCGGAACTTACAGGAGAACGTGCCATGCAGAAAAAAAATGCCCAAACACATCTGAAACAGGGAAGCAGCCTGTTTTTGGCAGCCATGGCCGCGCTGTTGCTCGGGGCTGCAACCGTTACCGGCGGTACGTATGAAAAGCCGCCTGTTTTAAAGGCCGCGGATCAGCTGCCGGCCAAACTGCTCCAGGGAGCGCACTACCGGGTCGCGCCCCGTGTTCCCACCGATGGGTTTCTGGCCTGGTTTACCATCCGCTCGGATTTCGGCATATTCAGAGCCGCCGGCCCGCTGATGGCGGCCATCCGCATCAATGAAATACAGGCCCTGGCCCAACTGGACCAGCTTTCAAAAAGCGATGTTTTTGTGGCAGGGCTCAAGCACTCGGCACGTGAATTCAGCCGTGAAGTTAAACAGATGGCGGCTCACCCCAAAGAGACGCTGGAGGGGGTACCGGAAGGCATCGGCCGTTTTTTCCAGCGTACCTACCGTGGCGCCAAGACCGGATTGCAGAAACTCGGCGACATGCAAAGCAAAGAGCCGCAGGCTGCAGCAGTCATACCCGGTCCCGGCAGCAAGCTTCCCGGTGGTCCGGCTTCCAGGGCAGCCAAGGGCGAGAAACCACAAGTGGCCAGTGCGACAGTGCGCATGGCCGGAAAAACAACGGCAGATGCCTTCGGCTACGACGACCAGCGCCGGAAACTCGCCAAGAAGCTGCGCATCGACCCTTATACCACCAACGCGGTGCTGGAAAAAAAGCTCGACGCGATCGCCTGGGCCGCCTTTGCCGGCGGGCTGGGATTTACGGCTGTAAAAAGCCTGGCACCGGGTTCAACTTTTATCAGCATGACCACCCAGGCCACAGACTGGGTCTGGGACACGCCGCCGGGGGACCTGAAAGTGAAAAATGAAAGGACCCTGCTGGCCTTGGGTGCCGATCAGGATTCTGTGGACCGTTTCCTGCGTCACCCCTGGTACACACTGACGCTTCAGAGCCGCCTTGTGCGCGCCCTGAAGCGCATGCCCAAAACCGCCCGGCGCAAAACGGTACTGCCGCTGGCGCTGTCGGTGCGCTCCTATGACCAGGCACGCTTTGTCGTCGAGTCGCTGGAAATGCTCGCCGCGTACAACAAGACCCGCGCCCCGCTGACGGCACTGTGGGTCGCCGGCACCGTGATGGGGCGGACCGAAAGCGGGATCGTCGTGCCCGCACCGGCCGACGCGGTTTCATGGAATGGGAAACTGGATCACTTTGCCCATCGACCGGATTTCAAAACCGCCCGCAAACGTCTGTTGTGGGTGCGCGGGGCCGTGACGCCGCGGGCCAAAAAGGAGCTGACCGCACTGGGCTGGACGGTAAAGGAGGATGTCGGCCCCAGGATCAAAGGCTAATGAAGGTATTTTTCTCGATGGACTCGTAAAAAAGGGTCGGATCACATGCGTTTTTCGCCCCATGCCATTTTGAAGCACCGTCGATTCAGATTCCAGCGCTTTGGCCGCACCAATCATTTTGTTTGAAAATCTGTCCGACCGCAACGGTATCGTCTCCGGCAATACGCGCCTGAAGCGGGACACGCATGCAGGCGCCGCGCACCTTTGCCCATCGGCCGGGTCGCCCACTGCCGGGACAGGTGAAGTCTATGAGCATCTTGTCGGCTGGTCGTGGTTTTTACTTTACATGGCCGCAAAGGTGGTTACTGTATTAACAAAATAACGGACAAATTATATTATATATATACCCTTCCAACTGCTCCCCCGTGGCCGAATTTTTCACCGGTTTTTGATCATTCAGATCTGAAAAAGAAAGGGCTCTGAAACAATGGACATTTCGAACCTGACCGCTACCATCTACAGCTTGCTGACCGTTTACGGCCTGAAAGTCGTTGCGGCCATCGCCATTTTCATCATCGGACGCTGGGTGGCCAAGGCCGTGCGCAACCTCATCTCCCGCCTGATGGCCAAAAGCGATGTAGACGAAACCCTGAACAAATTTATCACCAGCTTGAGCTATGTGGCCCTGCTGGCCTTCGTCATTATCGCCGCTTTGAATCAATTGGGTGTGCAGACAGCGTCTTTCGTGGCCGTTATCGGTGCCGCCGGCCTGGCCGTGGGCCTGGCTCTGCAGGGATCGTTGTCCAACTTTGCCGCCGGCGTGCTGATGATCATCTTTCGGCCCATCGCGGTGGGTGATTACATCGAAGGCGCCGGTGTGGCCGGCACGGTGGAAGAGATCCAGATCTTCACCACCCAGTTGGCCACTCCGGACAACAAGACCATTTTTATCCCCAACGCCAAGCTGATGGGCGATAACATCATAAACTACACCGCCAAGGGGACCCGGCGTGTGGATTTTACTTTCGGCATCGGATACGGCGACGACATCGACAAAGCACGTCAGGTCATTCATCAGATCATCGCCGCCGATGAACGCATCCTGAAAGAGCCGGCCCCGGCCGTCATGGTCTCTGAACTGGCCGACAGTAGCGTCAACTTTGCGGTGCGGGTCTGGAGCAGTGTCGACGATTTCTGGAATGTGTACTTCGATACTTTAGAAAAGGTTAAAAAGCAGTTTGACACCGAGGGCATCAGCATCCCCTATCCACAACAGGACGTTCATATGTATCAGCACTGAAATTGCCAAGCGCCTAAATCTGTGATCCATGTGGCCGGGCATTTCGTTGTAGCAAACACGCGCACGCGCTCCGCACTGAAAGGAGAACCTCCATGAACACCCCCAACATCGTATCGACCCCCCTGCAATATCTGGACAAAGCCTTGAACGGTTTGCGCGACCTGGGGCTGATGCCGGAAAAGCCGGATGAGATGCCGATGATTGCCCTGATCAACCAGATCAGCGACCTGGATGAGGAGAAGACCATTGCCATCGCGCGCACCCTGAGCAATACCACGGTATTTAACCAGGTCGTGCGCGAACAGATCACCGCCATGCACGTGGGCGAGCGTTACGAGACCATCACCAAAGCCTTTGACTCCATCCGCGATGATGCCAAATCCATGGTCGAACAGCTGGACGACGGCAAGATCGACACCTTCGAGCGGATGTCCAACTTCTGGATGAAGGTCACCCGCGGCGACATTCCCAGCCGCTTTCGCAAGATCAAGAAAACCTACCTGGAAGTCTCGGCCGACACCAAAGACCAGATGGAACGCGAGCGCCGGATTCTGGAGTCCTACCGGAACTTTCGCGGTGCCCTGAAAGAGGCCCAGGTAATGGCCTTCCAGGTGCTCAAAAAAGCCGAAACCGCCGTTGCAGCGGCCAAAGGCCGCCTTGAAGAAGCCGCAAAGGCGTTGGCATCCTACAAGGGCAAGGAACGCGAACAGATCGCCAAACTGGAGCTTGCCCGCGACGAACGGCTGCGGGTGCTGCAGGACGAGGACAAGCGCTACCAAATCGCCAAAGACCTGGCCGAGAATCTGTCGGTGAGCTGCAACACCACCGAAGTCGTCATGGCGCGCCTGGCTCAAACCAGCGACATCAAAGAGCGCGTCTACTCCCAGGCGGTTTCATTTTTCGGCACCAACGAAACCGTGTTCACGGCCTTAAACGCTTCTTTTACCAGCCTGCAGGGGCTGCACGAGGGCACCGAAACGCTGAACGCCATGCAAGAGGGGATCAACCAGAGCCTCGAGACCCTGGCCGACGTGGGCAGTGCCGTGCAGGAAAAAGCCCTGCGGGCCGGCTACGGGCCCACGCTCAAGGCCGAAAGCGTCAAGAAGCTGCTGGACTCGGTGATCAGCTTTCAGGAGAAGTCCTATGCGCTGGTTGCCGAAATGCGCGAACTGGGCACGCGCAACGAGCAGGAGATCCGCGCAGCGGTGGAAGACGGCAAACGGCGTATGGTACAGCTGACCACCGCCGGGAAACAATTGAACCATGCCTGAAACCGCAAACGGCGCGAAAATCGAGCTTGACGAAGTCATGCTGGCCATGGACGTGGTGGACACCCTGCGGCACCATCAGGCTGTTCTCGAGCGCGAACTGGGTGCCGACGATCACGACCGGGCACTGATCGAAAAGGTGCGCAGGATCTATGCGGGGCAGGGGATCGCGGTGACCGATGACGTCATCGCCGCGGGCGTTGAAGCGCTGCGTAAAGATCGCTTCAGCTATCGTCCTCCCCAGGAAAGCTTCCAGCTGCGCCTGGCCCGGCTGTACGTCAACCGCGGACGCTGGGCCAAGCGCGCTGCGCTGTCCGTGGCGGCCCTGCTGACCATATACCTGATCTACCGTTTTGCCGTGCTGGCGCCGAAGAAACAGGCCATACTGCAGCAGGCGCAGGCCCTGCAGGCATTGAAAGCCATGCCTGACAAGCTGGCCAACGAGCGGGCGCGCATCCTTTCCGAAGCGCGCGAAGACGGAGCCAGAAGAAAAGCCGGGGCACTGTACAGGGATGCCATGGCCGCGGTGGCGCGCGGCGATGGCGCAGCCGTCAACAAGGGCTACGCTGGGTTGAGACGGCTTTATGCCAAGCTTACGCAGCAGTACCGGCTGCGCATCGTTTCGCGCCCGGGCCAGCGCAGCGGGGTATGGCGCGTTCCTGCAAACAATCCCAAGGCGCGCAATTACTATCTTATCGTCGAGGCCGTCGATGCCGACGGCAAACGCCTGGCGCTTCCCGTCACCAGCGAAGAAGACGGCAAGACGCGTATCGTTGAGCAGTGGGGGCTGCGGGTGGGACCTGACCTGTTTGAACAGGTCAAACGTGACAAGATGGACGACGGCATCATCAACCGCAACATGGTCGGGTTTAAAAAACGCGGTTATCGCGCCCCCGAGTATACCATCCCAACCACCGGGGGCGCCATTACCCGGTGGTGACTGCGTCCATGTCCACGGGCCTTCGCGCATAGCCCGGAGTTAACACCTGAACCCTGCACAGACAATATTTGCAAAACTAAGGTAACAATACGATGATCACCGGCAGAGACACGCTGCAGGAAATCGACGGCCACCTGATAGATGCCCAGGCGCGGATCCAAGACGCCGACCGCGAGCTGGAAAGGTTAAATGCACAGGTGAGCCGGCTGCAGCTCGAAACCGCAAAGCAGTACCGGAAACTTGCCCGCTTTAGATTGGATGAAATGGCCGCCGGGAAATTAACAGCCCGGCTGAAGAAGGCTTATCTGGCGGTACCGGCCTTTCTTGATCAGCACCGGCAGGCTTTTACCGCCCTTGAAAAGAGCATCGGCCGGGTACAGCAGCGCCGGCAGGCCCTTGAACAGCGGCGCCGATCCCGGCGCGACGCGCGCGATAAGGCGGCGGAAGCGCTCGGAAAGCAGGTCGCGGAGAGCAAAAAGGATCTGGAGCGGATTGAAGACTATCGCCGGCAGCGGGAAAATGCGGTCGCCGCCGCTGCCGTCGCCCGGCGTGCCGTCGAGAAAGCGTCGAAATCCGAATCCGAACTTGACGAAAAAGGCCGGCCGTATCGAAACGATGTGCTTTTCATGTACCTGTGGCAGCGGCGCTACCTGACACCCGACTACGGCCACATCGGGATTATCCGCATGCTGGACGGATGGGTGGCGCACCTGATACATTATAGAGCATTGCATGACGACTATCGTATGTTGAACGCGCTTCCGCGGCGTTTGCGGGCGCATGCCTCGGCAAAGGGCGAGGAAGCCGAACGCCAGCGTCAACTGCTGCTTTCCCTGGAAAAAAAGGCGGCCGAAAAAGACGGCATCCCCGCCCTGCAGGCTGCTCTGGACGAAGCGGAAAAGGCGCTGCAACGGGTCAACGACGAAATCGAGGCCGAAGAGCAACGCCACCATGAACTGCTGCGCCAAAGAAACGACTTTGCCGCCGGAAAAGATGAATACACGCGCAAGGCGATAGATTTGATGGCCGCCGGATTGGAGCATGAAGATGCCAGCGCGCTTCTGCAACAGGCCCGGGCGACGCCGCGGCCCGAGGACGATGCCATCGTATTGCGTCTGCAGGCGCTTAAGCAGGCGCAGGAAAGCGCCGGTGACCGCATTGTCGAACTTGACAACGAACAGCGGCGGCAGCGCCGGATACTGGAAGAAATTGCCAAAGTTCGCGGAAAGTTTCGCCGCAGCAACTACGATGCCCGTTACTCGTCCTTTCCCGCCAACCTGGGGTTGGGGATTCTGCTGGGCGAGGTCCTGCGCGGCAGCCGCTCTGCGGGCAGCGCCTGGGACCGCATCGACCACGCTCAGAAATGGGATTTTCCCGATGGCGGAGGGCCCGGAGGCGGGGGGTTCGGGGGCTTCGGTGGATTTGGCAGCGGCGGTGGTTTCGGCGGCGGCGGGTTCAGCAGTGGCGGTGGTTTTTAGGGATAAATGTCATCTTTAGGGGATTTTCAGCCAATGAAGGCAGGATGAAAACATGGCCAGTTACAAGATCGCGGAAATCGAGGGTATCGGGGAAGTTTACGCTGCCAAGCTGCAGCCGGCCGGGATCAAAACGGTCAATGACTTTCTGGAAAAAGGCAGGACCTGCCGACATCGGCTAATTTCCGCCGGACAAAGCCCTGCAGAGGTTTTCCGACCGAATTGACCTTGTCGCCAGTTTCAGAAGGAAAAGGGCCGTTTTCAGCGTCTCTTCTTGCGCGTTGAGCTGAATGTCAAAAGCATACCGCCCGTCCACCAGCAGGGTATGCAACTGGGCGACTTCCTTCCCCTCAGGCGTCTTGTACACCATGAAAAGATTGGCACGCGCCATGCCGCTGCCGATTTTTTCCGGCCCTGCTGTTTTACCGGGCACGACTTCAGCCGCGTGTGCTTTGCCCTCTTTTACCAGCACATCACGGAGTTTTCGGACGGCATCCAGCGCTCCGAATTTTGCTGACAGATGAACGTTGAATACGGACACACTAAACCAGGCAATGGGGTTGTTCTCCTTGTTTTCGGAAAGAAACAGGGCCTGGCCGGAGGTTTTATGCTCAGGCTGGAACCAGCCGCCGGGGACGATCAGGCTGAAACGCTTTTGCGAGTCGGTGTAGCGCATCAGTTTCAGCCGGCGTAGCTTTTTCTGAATCTCGGGATGCTTCGAAGCAAGCGCCACCACCAGTTTTTCATCCGCTGCGTCGGTGGGGGGGCAGGGCGATATTTTTTCCCCGGACGTGGTGGAGGCCCTGCTGACTTTGAACTCGCGGCCGTCGGCCTTTTCGTTGTTCACATAAAAATCAACGTGGTATTCGCCCACAGGAAGCCTTTTCCCCTTATTGGGTTTTAGGCGAAAAGCGATGCATCGGCTGCCATCTGTTGTTACCTTGTTGTCCTCAATCTTGATATAACTGCCCTGTGTCAGGAAATACCATCTGGCACTGACGGTGGTTCCGGCGGGCGCCTGTTTGAGAAAAGCCGTCGCCCAGATTTCAGAAGCCGTGTCGGGAAAATGCGTCTGGAGTTTTTTCGGCGCCATCGTCCTCATGTCAACTTCAGCGGCGATGCCCATTTTGGTCAAAGTGGCGCTGGCCGCATATGCCGGCGTTTGTGAAAAGAGCAGAAAAAGCAGCCAAACCCATACCGTGCAGGTGGAGATAAGGGTTTTGCCGCCGACATAATGACCGGCGCCTTCAGTTTGGTTTCGGATATGATGTGGCATGTGTCGTCCTCGAAATGATCAGATTCAGAAAACAGCAGATGGGCTTTGCGCTTACCCGTCGAGTTTCGTTGCACATTGGCGACAGAAGAAATCTCCGCGCCGCCGGCGGGTACCGCAATGCACACAGAACTTTCCCCCCTTTGGCGGCGAATTGCGCTTTATAAGATATCACCTTCGTTTACAAAGTGTTATCAGGTCCTTGTCAGGATCATAGACATCATCAAACAACGCTTCAGCCGGCATGTCCCGACCGCTGGTGAAGGTGTATTTTTGGGTGCCGAAACGCAAAACGCCGATTTTTCGCAGCAGGTTAATCAGGTTCATGGGAAAATTCGCTTTCTTGCCTGTGCGGCTTGTCAAAGTCAGAAGTTCGCGCATGGCCAGGATCGGATCTGACTCTTTTCACCGTGGGAAGGCGGTGTTTTTCCTGACGACAACGGTTCCGGCCAGGCGATCGCCGAGGCGCTGCTTTTTCCCGGAACGCCAGATAAAAATGGCGGCGACCAAGTAGGCCATGAAGCCATCGACCAGCCGTAAAGCGTTGCGCAAAAAGGATTGGCCGGGACTTACTTGGCCGCCGTTTTCGGTGAGCACCCGGATGCCCAGTATCTTTTTGCCCAATGACTGTCCATGCCACCATGTTTCGAGAACGGTGAAGTAAAGGATGATAAACGCCAATGTCAGGAGCATCAGAACAAGCGCAGGAATTCCCTTCAAGTCAAAACCGTCGGCTTTCAGGCCTCCGGTAGCGGCGGCGATGCGATTTCCGACGATAAACCAGAAGATCAAAATGGGGATGGCATCGAAAATCTGTGCAAGAAATCGAAGGCCGACGCCCACGTACTTCGGTTCAGGCCCGCCGTTTTGCGCCCCGGCCGTTTCTTGCGGGGTCTCTGCCGGCGTGGGCCCGCCGGTTGCCGTGCTGTCTTGCGGAGTCCGGTTTGCCGGTGCGCCGCATTTTGAACAAAACCGGTCGGCGGGATTGACTTCCATTCCACATTGAACACAAAAGGGCATGAACATATTCTCCTTTGTACATTATAGATCCAACAGCGTCGCATGGAGCAATTTGGATATTTTTCCGACTATGCGACGGTCACCGCATGTCTTTGCTCTGGCGCCCGGTTCCAGCCATCGGGGGCTCCGGGAGACGGATGTACCGAGACAGCTGCTGCCTTTGGATGCCGGTGTGATGCTGCCGATGGTTGAGCGCATTTTTTCAATTGCGGCCGTGGCAGATGCATCGCATATTCCTGAACGCATATCGCGATGGCTGCCCCGGCTTTGAGTCGCAAGATTTTATTCGGCCGATACAGACAGAACTTGAAAACAATTTTACCGGCGCGACGTTGCCCGGATGCAGAAATCGTTGCAGAACTCTTGCCAATCCGGCCAGATAGCGGTACATAAACGGCGGCGCCATGGGCGGTGCGACGTGGCGCAAGACGATGGGTATTCATGACAGACCGCAAGGGGCGGGCAATCGGACATGGACGCATTTGTGCGCTCATCTGCAGCTTTTGCAGGCATGACGGCCGCAGGGCGGCGAGGTGCATGGGAGGGGTTCAAAAGCCTTTGGGGGCGGGCCTTGGACAAACCGGCGTCCGAAAATGCGATGCATGGGGAAGATGCCAAAATCATTTTTTTGCACATCCCCAAAACAGCCGGCACGTCACTGCGCCAGATCGTTAAAAAAGAATACCCCCGCGGACAGTGCCTGTTCATCTACTCGCACACCCCCGCGGACCTGGCCGCAGCGCGCAGAAAGCTGCCGCGCGCCAGGGCGGTTTACGGGCACATCTCTTACGGCATTCACGAGATTCTGGGTGTAGAAGCCCGGTATGTGACCTTTCTGCGACATCCGGTGCGCCGGGTGCTCTCTTTCTACAATCATCAGGCGCGCAAAAGAGATGCCGAGTTCCACCGCCAGGTCAGAGCGGGCATGTCACTGGTCGAAATGCTGGAATCCGGTATCTGCCACCAGGTCAACAACCACATGGTACGCATCATCAGCGGGCACCAGGGGACTGCGCCCGTGTACGATACGGCGGTGCTGGAAAAGGCGGCGGCCAACATGGCGCAGCATTTTTTGTTTGTGGGTGTCGTGGAGCATCTGGCGGCGTCCGTAAAACGGCTGGGGCGTCGGCTGGAGTTTCGTAAACGCCACCGCATCCCGCGGCGCAATGTCAACTTGAACCCCCTCTCGCGCCTGATCGACGAACGTACCCGGGCGGCCATCGAGCACCACAACCGGCTGGACCTGATGCTTTACGAACAGGTGGAGCGGTCTTTGCGAGAGGCAGCCGATCAGAACCCCTGAAAACAGCCTGGCCACCGCCGGCATCCATTACGGCGGCGGCGCGATGGGCACGTCTACAGCGTCAAACTCTCGCCCGGGTGCGGCACGTGGGCGGCAAAGCCCTCTTTTCTCAGGAGCTGTGCAAAGGACAGCGACTGGTCTTCTTCGCCGTGCACCACCGCGATCTGTTTGATGCGCAGGTTGGATGTCTTTAAAAAACGCAGCATTTCGTTGCGGTCGCCGTGGGCGCTGAAGCCTCCCAGCCGGGCGACGCGGGCCTTGAGCGGATACTCCTTGTTGAGCAGCCGCAGCAGCGGCGCCGGGCCGCGGCGGCCGGACTGCGCGTATTTTTCGCCTTCTTCCAGGATGCGGCGGCCCAGGGTGTGTTGCGCCATGTACCCCACGATGAGGATGGTGTTCTTGGGGTTGTGCATCTTGAAACGCAGGTGGTGCAGAATGCGGCCCGACTCGCACATGCCCGAGGCGGACAGCACGATGTGGGGGGTTTCGTCGTGGTTCAGGGCGATGGACTCCTCGACACTCTGGACGAAACGAATCTGGCTGAAGGCAAAAGGGTTTTCGCCTTTTTCCAGGAACGTGCGGTGGGTGTCGCGGTCGTAGACCTCGGGATGTTCGGCGAACACCTTGGTGATGTTGCTGGCCAACGGGCTGTCCACATAAACCGGCATGCGCGGCACTTCCCCGGCATCGTAGAGTGCGTGCAGAATGTAGAGCAGTTCCTGTGTGCGGCCGAAGGCAAAAGCCGGAATCAGTATGGTGCCGCCGCGGTCGTAGGTTTCACGCACGATCTCCTTTACGCGCGGCTTTAAATCCCGGATGGGCTCATGCAGCCGGTCACCGTAGGTGCTCTCCATGATCAGCAGGTCCAGGTCGGCATCGACCGGGTCAAAAGCAAGCGCCGGGTCTTTGATGATCGGCTTGTCGAAGCGTCCCAGGTCGCCGGTAAAGCCGATGGTGTAGCGCCGGCCGTTTTCTTTGACATGCAGGATGCTGATGGCCGACCCCAGGATGTGGCCGGCCTCGTAAAAAGTGCAGGTAATGCCTTTCCCGACGGTTACGGGTTCACCGTAAGGATAGCCGTCAAAGCTGTCCAGAGCCTGTAAGGCGTCCTCTATGCTGTACAGCGGCTGGACGCTTTCGATGCCGGTCCGGCGCATCAGCTCGAGAATCTTCGCGCTGTCGATACGGTGGCCGTTTTTCTTGAGCGCCTTTTTAATGCCGCCGTGGTTTTTGCGGATGCCCAGACGTTTCAGGGATGCCGCGTCCAGTGCGTTGAGGTGGCCGCGCAGGCTCTTATAGTTGAGATAGGCGGCATCCGATTCCTGAATGTGGGCCGAGTCGGCCAGCAGGTAGGCGCACGCGTCCTGGGTGGCGCGTGTGGTAATGATGCGGCCGGGAAAAGCGTTGCGTGTCAGCATGGGGATACGTCCGGAATGGTCGATATGGGCGTGGGAGAGCACCACGTTGGTCAGCGTGGCGGGATCAACGGGCAGTGTTTTGTTTTTCTGTTGGCTTTCTTTGCGGCGGCCCTGAAACATGCCGCAATCGAGCAGGATGCGGTCGTTGGCAGTGCCCAGAAGATGCATGGATCCGGTAACCTGACGAACGGCCCCGTGGAATGTAACCTGCATGGCGGTGTCCTTTCTTATGGTTTGCCCGGCAGTCCGGATAAGGCGCTGCCGATTCCGATGGTACGACAATTTTATACAGACGCACCGCCGGTTGTCAACTTGCCGGCGCCTGCTTTACTCATGTGGCTGCAGCCGTCTGGATTGCCGGCGTTCGCACGCACTGTTCCGCCTTTAAGATTCGGGGGTTGGCAGGGAGGTGTTGTGCTGGTAACAAAACTGGCTAAAGATTCCACATGACGCGGAGGGAAAGGTTATGTTGTCCGCCCGGCAGTACCATATGCAGACCGCCTATTTCCGGGAGCGCATGGTGCCGCATACCCTGGACTGGGAAAACCAGCCGGCCGTATTCAAGCGATACGCCAATTTGCGCGCCATACAGCTGCCGCGGGTGCCGGCGGTCTTTTCATTACCGCTTTCAGAGCTGACCGCAAGGGACCACCGGGGGGTCGTGGCACGCAGTATTTTACGCGAACGCATGGCATCGATTTTGGGTCTTTCCTGCAGCCTGACGGCCAGGGCGCACCACGCCGGCAATGACTTCTACTACCGCAGCGTGGCCTCGGCCGGGGCCCTGTTTCCCAATGAAATTTACCTGGTGCAGGGGCAGGCCAGCGATCTGACGGCAGGCATCTGCCATTATGCCGTCGATCGACAGTGCCTGTATGCCCTGCGGCCGGGAAGTTTTGGCGCGTACGTGCGAGGGGCCGTGCACGGCTTGGGCGGCCGGGAGCCTGCCGCAGCGCTGCTGATCTCGGCCATTTTTTTCAGAAGTGCCTGGAAGTACCGCGAGCGGGCCTATCGTTACGTCCTGCTCGATGGCGGTCACTTGCTGCAAAACATCCTGCTGTCGATAAAGGCGCTGTCGCTGCCTTTGGAAAGCACCTACGACTTTGATGACTTCACGGCCAACACGCTCGTGGGGCTGGACGGCCGCAGGGAAGCGCTGCTGGCCTGTGTGGCGATACCTGCTGCTGAAGAAAGTGAAACGCGCGACGCGCCCCCAATCGGACCGCTGGCGGAAGACGTGCAGGCCGCCAGCCGGGTGGCGCGCGTGGAAGTGGCTTACGAAAAAATCGAACGAATCCACAAGGCCGGTACGGCCGTCCGGCCGGTGACAGGCGCGGCAGCTATGCAGGAACGGATGGGCTTGTCCGTAAAGGCATGGCGGTCCTTTGACCGGAGCCGTCCGCTGGCGGACGAGGGCACCTATCCGGAAGTGCTTTTCAGGCGCCGTTCGCGGAGGAACTATGTTCGCCGGGCGCTGCCCTACGCGCGTTTCGAACGCCTGCTCGACATGCTGTGGACGGCCCGCGGGGTCGACGACCCCGCGGGCCGTGAGAACCAAAAACTGCTGTGTATCGGCTTTTTAGGCGCGGACATCGAAGATGTGGCGCCCGGTATCTATCTGCTGGATGACGCCCAACGGCGCTTCGGCATGCTGACGGCCGGAAATTTTGCCAAACGCATGGCCACCGTCTGCCTCAACCAGGAATGGCTGGCGCAGGCGGCCGTGCACTTCATCTTTCTGACCGACCTGAAACAGTTGGATGAAACCTTCGGTGCACGCGGCTACCGCTATGCCATGCTGAGCGCCGGGCGTTTCGGGCAGATGATTTATCTTGCGTGCACCGCGCTGGGACTGGGCGCCTGCGGCATCGGCGCCTTTTACGACAGCGAAGCGCGCCAGCTGATCGGACTGCATGCCGATTCGGCGCTGCTCTACCTGGTTGCCGCAGGATCGGTCAAACGGTTATAGCAGTGGAATGCACCGGACAAGGCCGGAAGCAGGCGAAGCGTCCCGGACGCAATCATATGGCCGGTCTTTGGGCAGCGGCAACGTCAGCCCGCCTGCCAGACTTGCGGGTTGACACAGTGCGCCGGTTTTCTGCCGGCCGCATAGTCGATGATCTGCTCCACGATGGAGACGTTCATCTTGTGCATGGCCTCGTGGGTAAAAGCGGCCGTGTGGGGCGTTAGGACCACGTTGTCGAGTCCCAGCAGGGGCGAATCGGTGGGCGGCTCCTTTTCGAATACATCCAGAGCGGCGCCGGCGATGATGCCGTTCCGCAGCGCTTCGTAAAGATCGGCCTCTTTGACCAGTTCACCGCGGGCGGCGTTGATCAGCAGCGCCGAGGGCTTCATGCGCAAAAGAGCCTGTTTGTCGATCAGCCCCCGGTTTTCAGACGTTAAGGGCGCATGGAGACTGACGATATCCGAAGCGGCCAGCAGGTCGTCGATTTCCATACGTTCGATGTGTTGCCGGGCGGCGAATTCCTCCGGCCAGAAAGGATCGTATGCCACCACGCGCATCTGGAAACCGGCGGCGCGCTGGGCCACACAGCGTCCGATGGCTCCCAAACCGATCAGCCCCAGAGTTTTGCGGAAAATTTCCAGGCCCATGATCTTGGTATGTTCCCAGCGTTTCTGGCGCAGGCTGCGGTCGCAGTAAAGGATCCTGCGGGCCAAACACAGGAGCATGGCAAAGGTGTGATCGGCCACGGCCTGGTTGTTGACGCCGGGTGTGTGAAAGACCAGTGCGCCGTGCCGCGTGGCGGCGTCGATGTCCACGGTGTCCAGGCCGGCCCCCTGCTTGGCGATGACTTTCAGCTTCGGGCACGCCGCCAACAGTTCCCGACTAACGACCAGGTCATTGCCGCACAAGACGGCATCCGCATCTTTCAGGGCAGCTGCGAATTCGGGCACATGCATACCGGATCCACGCATGTCGGTGATATTCAGGCCGGCCGTGGCGGCAAGCTGCGCCATGGGTTCGTCGTCATAAACGCAAAAAGGCCGGGACTCGATCAGAAGATTTAAGTTTTGCATGTTGGTAGTTGCTTCCTTTCTTTAAAGCTTTACATTAATTATCAGGGCTGACTGCCGATGATGCCGTAGGAATTGTTAGCGGTGTTTTAATGAGAATAGAAAAAAGCCGCCGCGCCTGTCAAGGCAGAACTTTTGATGGGGTGGAAAGGGTAGTGCCATGATCAACAGGTCCGTGGAAGAATCGCTTAAGGCGCTTTCAAAATCGGCTTTTCGGGCACGGTTCAAGTTGCGCGCGACAGAGTGCGCCTACATTGCTGACAAAGGTTTGGACACGATTGCGCGGCATGCCCGGGATTTCATCTGCAGCCGGATTGCGCCCGCATTCCCAAAAAACGACGGCCGCCAGACGCCCATGAAGAACCATCCGGTTTTTATCGCCCAGCATGCCACGGCCACCTGCTGCCGCGGCTGTTTGCAGAAGTGGCACAAAATCCCCAGGGGCAGGGCGCTTAAAGGCTCCGAGATCGACTACATTGAGGGCCTTATCATGGCCTGGATTGGAAAACAGCTCGGCAGGCGCCTCGACGGCTGTTGAGAGTTTTTTGGCGACGCTTTTTCACTTGACAGCCATCGGCCGCTGTTTTTTAATGGGCGGGGTTAAAAAAAGCAAAGGTCATATCAAAGCGATTCAGCGCAATGCACGGCGTACGTCAGAAAGAGCCACCCTTCAAAAACAAAAGGGGCCGCTTGAAAAGGCGGCCTTTTTCTTTAAGGAGCAACCGTGGAGCATCTGTTTAGCCCTTTCCACATCAAGGCGGTGACTTTAAAAAACCGCATTGTCATGCCGGCACTGGCCTCTTTTCTCATCGAAAACGGCGGCGGCATCACCAAACGCGCCATAGAACATTACCGGCGGCGGGCGGACGGCGGACCGGCCATGGTGATCGTGGAGGCCTGCGCCGTGTCACCCGAAGGCATCGTTTCGGCCCATCAGGCGCGCATCGACCATGACCGCTACATTGACGGCCTGTCAGCCATTGCCCGGGCGATTGCATCCTGCGGTGCCGTGCCGGCGGTGCAGATCCATCACGGTGGACGGCAGACGCCGGCGCGCGTTATCGGGCGCCGGCCACTGGCGCCGTCGTCGCTGCCCTGTCCCGCCATCGGCGGTGAAGTGGAACCGCTGGACATATCCGGCATCCGCCTGCTGATCAGAAAGTTCGGGGATGCCGCTCTGCGGGCCCAGGCCGCCGGTTTCGCGCTCATCGAAATCCACGGGGCCCACGGGTATCTGATCAACCAGTTCCTGTCGCCTTTTTCCAACGTCCGCCGTGATGCCTACGGCGGCAGTCTGGAAGGCCGAACGCGCTTTGCACGCGAGATCGTCGCAGAGATCCGATCACGCCTGGGAGCGCAGTTTCCCCTGTCGTTTAAAATCAGCGCCCAGGAATTTGTCGAGGGCGGGCTGACCACACCTGAGAGCATCCGCATACTGAAGATCCTGGAAGCCGCCGGCATCGATCTTGTGCAGGTTTCAGCCGGCAACGACGCCACGCCGGAGTGGATTGCCCAGCCCATGTTCATGAAACGCGGCTGCCTGGTAGATTCGGCGGCCGCCATCCGCAGGGCCCTGAACATCCCGGTGATGGCCGTGGGGCGCATCAACCATCCGTTGATCGCCGAGGAGATTGTCGCCCGCGGCCAGGCGGACCTGGTCTGCATGGGCCGCGGATTGGTCGCCGATCCCCAGCTGCCCAACAAGGCGCGCACGGGCAGACTGCAGGAAATCCGCAGCTGCATAGCATGCAATACCTGCATGGAATCGATTTTCAAAAAAGGGCGCGTGGAGTGCCTGGTCAACCCGGAATTCGGGCGGGAAGAGGAAATGGTCCTGCGACCGGCCGAGAAGGCGCGCCGCGTAATGGTGGTCGGCGGCGGCCCGGCGGGTATGCAGGCGGCCTGGGTGGCTGCTTTGCGGGGGCACAGCGTGCATCTCTTTGAGAAACAGCCGGTGCTGGGCGGGTTGCTGATTCCCGGAAGCTGCACGTCTTACAAGAGTGAGCTGAAAACGCTGGTTGAATTCCATCGCCACCAACTCAGGCGCGCCGGTGTCCACTGCCATATGGGTGTTTTCGTAACACCCCGGGTGGTTCTGGAGCACAATCCGGCGGTGATTGTTGTGGCCACCGGATCCAAACCGCTGATGCCGTCGGTTCCGGGCATTGGCAGTGAGATGGTCGTCAGCTACGACACCGTGCTGGACGGGCGCAAACCTGAGGCCCGGCAGACGGTGATTATCGGCGGCGGCGCCACGGGGTGCGAACTGGCCTATCACCTGAGTGCGCATGGGTCCCGGGTGAGTGTGGTGGAGATGCTGCCCAAGATGGGAAACCGCCTGGAAGCCATGACCCGCAAGGTGCTTTTGACAAAATTGAGGGAGAAAGAAGTGCGGCTGATGCCAGAAACCCGTCTGCTGCGCATCGAGAGGCAAACGGTGGTGGTGGCCGACGCCGGCGGGCGGCAGCGCACGCTGCCTGCCGAGCGCGTGGTGATCGCCATCGGCACACGGCCGGATACCGAATTGTACGATCAGATAAAAGACTTCGACATGCAGGTCTTCCAAATCGGCGACTGCGTGTCGGCGCGCAATGCCAAGGCCGCCATTCTTGAAGGCGCCCGCATCGGGCGCACAATCTGAAGGGGCTTACGGCATCAGCCCTGCGGCGGCCCACGCCTGCAAAACGCGCGCCGGATGCCAGGCGAACACCCCCGGCGCCAACCGTTTTTTACGGATCTTGCCGACAGACTGGACCGCTTTACGCAGTTTAGATTTTGTGGGGGCCTTTGAAAGCAGATGAGACGCTTCCGGTCAAGCAAAGCGGGCTTTACCGGTGACCGTTTGCCATGATTTTGGTTGAAGTCGCAGCATCTCCTCCGGGATCTGGAAATTACCGGGTGCCGGTGCCGACGGAAATCACCGCCTGCCGATGTTGTTGCGGATAAGCTCCATGATGTTGCGAACGATCTCGGACACCCGGTCCACTTGTGTGCTGATCTGCTCCAGCTTGTCGTAAGCCGGATGCGCCTTGTCCATGTCCATCATCAGCAGTTCGGCGTATCCGGAAATGCACTGAATGGGTTGATTGAGCTGGTGGCACAGGGCACCGGCGGTTTCCAGCGCTCTGTACAGGTCCCTTTGCGGCACTGCGTCGGGCATGCCGGCCAGCAGTGCCGAGGCCAGCCGGTCGGCGGGCGCGGAAAAGGACGCCATCTCAAGATCCTTTTCCGCGGGCGCATTGGCCACCGTCTGCGGCCTGGGGCAGCAGTCCTGCAACAGTTCGATTCTCTGCCGGAAAAGATCGAGCTGATGGTCCAGTTCTTCGCAATGTTGTGGCGTCCCCATTCTTTGCTCCGATTCCTGAAGGTTGGATCAACCGGAGGCCGGCGTTTTCCCCTGCCGCCATCCTTTGAAACCGAATACTTGCAAGACATATACCAGATCCGGATGTTTTAGGATGCGTTCGGATGGAGCAACCGTTCGGCAGATATCCAGGCGGCCGTGATTACAGACGATATCGGCAGCAAAGATGGTTCCTGCGTAAGAAAAATATGGGCGCGCCGTTGGTTTTGACGACGAAAAATTGTCAGCGGGTGTAACAAAAAACGAAAAGCATGACGCCTTTACCGGACTTGCGCCTTCAGCGCTTTTCCCGGAACGAATTTGGGAATGTTGCGGGCCGGGATGCGTAATTCCTCGCCGGTAAGCGGGTTTCGGCCCCTGCGCTCCTTGCGCTGCGCAACTTTGAAGGTGCCGAATCCCAACAGCGTGACGGTTTCGCCGCGCGCCAGGGCGTCGCCGATGGATGACAGCATGCACTCCACGGCGGCACGGGCTTCGTTTTTGCTCAAGACCACATCGGCGACCTTTGCAACTAAATCTGTCTTGTTCATGCCGGGCCCTCCTTTGGTTTGAAAAGATTGCAGGGCAGGTTGGCGTTTGGAAGCGCAGGGTGGCCCGCCTGGAAAACATGGAAGGAAGTGTCAATAGGCAGCCCTGCCGTCACCCATTGCACGCTTGTGCGCAAGCAGCGACCAGTGGCTTTGCGCCCCACCCTTTCAAGTGGTTTGCCCTTTTCTATTGGATTTTATCTATAGCTTCCCCGGCCCTGTCTGTCAAGGTGTTTCAACGGCCGCGGACCGCGCGGCGGGGCAGGATTTGGATTTGACAAGCCCGCGCAATTGGTCTAAGAATTTCCCCCTGCCCGGCATGGGCCCAGGTCCAAGCCCAGGTTATAACGAGGAGAAAACCGATGATTCATGTGGCATCGCTGACCAAGTATTATCATGACATGTGTGCCGTGGACGGCATCAGCTTCGATGTGGCCCGTGGAGAGGTCATGGGGCTGCTGGGGCCCAACGGAGCGGGCAAAACCACTACACTGCGCATGCTTACCGGTTTCTTGCAGCCCACGGCAGGCAGCATCGCGGTAAAAGACTACCGTATCGAGGAACATGCGCTCAAGATCCGCAGGCTGCTCGGCTACCTGCCCGAAGCCGCCCCCTTGTATGCGGACATGCTGGTCTATGACTATCTGGCATACGTGGCACATATGCGTGGACTGCAAGGCGTTAAGGTACATCAGAGAATTGTAGAGCTGTCCGCGCTTTGCGGACTGGCCGAGGTGATGCACAAACCCATCGCCGAAATTTCCAAAGGCTACAAGCAGCGCGTGGGGCTGGCGCATGCCATGATGAGTGACCCTGAAATCCTGGTGCTGGACGAACCCACGTCCGGCTTAGATCCCAACCAGATCGTCGAGATCCGTGAGATCATCCGCGAGATCGGGCGTCAGAAAACCGTGATTTTGTCCACCCACATCCTCAGTGAAGCCGAGGCCACCTGTGACCGCATCGTGATCATCCACCAGGGGCGCATCGTGGCCGATGGCGCCACCGAGGATCTAAAGCAGAAAACCGGCGGCGAAAAGACCATACACATCACACTCGAAACCGATGCGCCGGCGACGGTCCAAGATACATTGCAGGCCATTGACGGCGTCCGGGTGATGGAAGTCCGGGAGCACGCCGGCCAGGTGGATCTGAAAATCACAACGGCCCCGGACCGTGACCTGCGCGCCCGGATTTACCAAGCCATCAAGGCACAGGACTGGATTCTGCTGGAGTTTTGCCAGCAAACGCAGACGCTGGAAAATATTTTCCGGCAGCTGACACAGGAGAATTAAGATGCGCGCCACGCTGTATGTTTTCAGCCGGGAAATGAAGAGCTATTTTTTTTCGCCCATTGCCTATATCGTAATTTCCATTTTCCTGCTGATCACCGGGTGGTTTTTCTTTTCGACTTTTTTCATTTTCAACCAGGCGGATCTGCGCAACTTTTTCGCACTGCTGCCGCTGGTGTTTTCTTTCGTTGTGCCGGCGATCACCATGCGGCTGATTGCCGAAGAAATGCACAGCGGTTCCTATGAAATCCTGCTGACACTGCCGGTGTCGCTGCGCCAGGTGATCGTGGGAAAATTTCTCGCGGCCCTGGGCATGGTCTGCGCCATGCTGATTCCGACGCTGGCCTACCCGGTCACCGTCGCACTGCTCGGCGGTGTCGACTGGGGTCCGGTGGCCGGCGGTTACCTGGGCGCGCTTTTGCTGGGCGCCGCCTTTGCCGCCATCGGACTGTTCGCATCCTGCCTGACGCGCAACCAGATCATTGCCTTCATCGTGGCCACGATCATCTGCTTCGGCCTAACGCTGCTGGACCGCATCCTCTTTTTCCTGCCCGACTCCCTGGCCGGCGTACTGAACTACCTGGCCTGCGGCGCGCATTTTAAAAATATTTCCAAGGGTATTATCGATTCGCGGGATCTGCTCTATTTTTTAAGCGTGGGTTTCCTGGGCTTGTACGGGGCGCAGCTGGTGATGCAGGAAAAGTACTGAAGGCACGGCTGACCGGCGAGACGGACGGGATACAGAAAAGACGACACGGCAAACCTGCCGGTGCTGCTGAAATTCAAAGGAGACCGTATGGACGCAAAAAAAAGATCCGGGAAGTACGTCAAGTTTCTGATGTACATCGTCGTGATCGTGCTCTTGAATCTGGCAGGCATGACGCTTTTTTTCAGAATCGACCTGACGGGCAACCGCATGTACTCGCTGTCGCCTGTGAGCCGCAGCGTCGTGCAGCAGCTTTCCGAACCGTTGACCATCGATGTTTTTTTCAGCCACGGTCTCCCTGCGCCATACAACAGCATCGAACGCTACCTGCAGGACCTGCTGGAAGAGTACGGCATTTATGCCGGAAAATATTTCAACTACCGTTTTTACGATGTCAGTTCGGAAAACGGTGCGCTGTCGCCCACGGTGCGCGCTAACCAGAAAATGGCCCGCGACTACGGTGTCTTGCCCATCCAGATCCAGGTGATCGAAAAAGATGAGGTCAAGTTCAAGCAGGCCTATATGGGTCTGGTGCTCATCCAGGGGGATGTGATTGAAAAGATTCCGTCGCTTACCACCGTCGACGGCCTGGAGTACAAGCTGACCACTGCCATGCAGAAACTCAACCGCAAGATCAGCCGGCTGCTGAGCATGTCCGCGCCGGCCAGGGTAACGCTCTACCTCTCCAGCTCTCTACGTCCCGTAGCGCCGCTTTTGCGCCTGAAGAACCTGTTCGATTTGCCGCAGCAGCTCAAAACCATCGTGGAAAAGGTAAGCGCCAAGAATTACGGCAAGCTGACCTTCTCCTACATCGATCCCAGCCGGGATGCCACGGCCATGTCCGCCATCAAAAAGCACAACCTGGTGCAGCTCAGCTGGCCGGATCTGAAAAACGGCCGTATCAAGGCCGGCAGCGGGGCTATCGGTCTGGTGATGACATACGGCCAGAAGGCGATCAGTATCCCGCTGCTGCAGGTATACCAGGTGCCGATTATCGGCACCCAGTACGTCCTGGCGGATCTCAAGCGCATGCCTGATATGCTGGCCGACCACCTGGCGGCGTTGATCGACATCAATGCTTCCATCGGTTTTGTGGCGGGCCACGGCACGCTCAACGTTTCGGGAAGCAACCTCCCGGCTGTTGCCGGCCGCCAGCCTGACGATGTGCGCAATGCCCGTCGGTTGATTTCACAGACATACAGTATCAAAGACATCAAGCCGGCAGACGGTGTGCCCGACAGCCTGGATTGCCTGGTCATTGCGCGTCCGACGGAAAAATTTTCGGACTACGAGCTTTTGCAGATCGACCAGTTCCTGATGCAGGGCAAAAACCTGGCGGTTTTTCTGGATGCCTTCAAAGAGGTCCGCTCTCCGCAGATGGGCATGGGCGGCGCCGGTTACCTGCCCGTCGACAGCGGCTTGGAAAAACTGCTGGCGCACTACGGGGTAAAGGTCAGCCGCAGCTACGTATTGGATGAAAACTGCTTCAAGCAGCGTGTCGACAAGCAGTTTGGCGGCGGGGAACGCAAAATCTACTTCGCACCGCTGATCAAGAAAAAGAATATCAACCACGCATTGCCCTTTATGAAAAATATCAACGCACTGGTGGCACTCAGGGCTTCGCCCGTTGTGCTGGACCGCGGGCATGTGAAAAAGAGCGGTTTGAAAGCCTATCGCCTGTTTGCATCCTCGGCGAAATCCTGGGAGATGCACGCCCCCATAAGGCTGAACCCCATGTTTCTGCAGCCGCCGCATGCCGCCAAGCTGCACAGTTATGCGCTGGCCTATCTGCTCAAGGGACGGTTTACCAGCTATTTTGCCGGCAAAACCCTGCCGCAGAAAGTGGTTAAACGAAAAACGCCCGGGGACAAAAACGGATCTTCCAAAAAAGGGTCATCCGAAGTGTCGCACAAAGAGAAGCCGATCGCCGGTGGTGCGCAGAAAGGCAAAAACAAAAGTGCGCCTGGCAAGGCAGCAACAGCGCAGATAAAGAGCTCCACACCGTTTTTGGCGAAAGGAAAACCCGGGCGCATCTTCATCGTGGGCTCGTCGGAAATGTTGCGCGATGCGCTCATCGACGAGCAGGGAAGGGCGCCCAACGCCATTTTCCTGATGAATCTGCTGGACGATTTGAACCACCGCACCGGTGTTGCGCGCCTGCGTAGCAAGGTACAGCGGTTCAACCCGCTGGCGGAAACCGATGCGGCGGAAAAGACCGCCATCAAGGTTTTCAACATCGCGGGGCTGCCGCTGCTGGTATCGCTGTGCGGACTTTTGGTCTGGAGCCGGCGACACGCCCGCAAGAAACGTATTCGCAAGATGTTTCAACAAACTTGAAGACACCTAAAAAGTCGGTTTCGAACGCATTTCAAGACTTTTCGGTAAAATGCGCAGTGCATGCGTGAACGTTGAAAATCCCAGGCTGTTTAAAGGAGCCAAACGACAATGTTTTCGGGATTCGGCGCAACGGTGCACAAGTGCCAAAGAGGCTTGCTGAGGCGGGGAGTCCGAACTTTTGCGAAATCACCAAACTTTAAGGGAAAGCCATGAAGATCAGGAAAGAGTATGCCATTCTCGCGGTGCTGATCGTGGTGCTTTCGGCCTATCTGGTGCTGCACCAGCGCGACCGCACGCATTACCGCCTGCCGGTTCTGGCGCAGGTTTCAGGGGGGCGGATCGGAAAAATCGTGATCAAGACGCCCAAAAAGGAGGTGACGCTGAAAAAAAAAGGATCCTACTGGCAGATTTTACCCCAGGGTTACAGGGTCGATAAACAGAAAATCGGGCAGATACTGGATGCCGTGGGAAAGCTGAAACTGACCGCCCTGGTTTCCGAAGCCGGCCAGTACCGGCACTACGACCTGGATGACGGCCACAAGATCACGGTGCGGGCGTGGTCGGACAAAAACAAGCTGCTGCGTCAGTTCGATGTGGGCAAGGTGGCATCGTCGTTCATCCATACCTTTGTGCGGCTCAAGGGGGATGAACGCGTGTACCATGCCCAGGGCAACCTGAGAGAGCGTTTTGACCAGCCGGTGGCGGATCTGCGGGATAAAACCGTGCTGGCTTTCGACAAACAGCGGATCATCGAAATCGCATTGGTCCGCGATGGGAAAACCGCTGTTTTTAAGCGCCAGGCGCCCGCAAAGGCAAAAGCCAGAGCCGGGGAAAAAGCGCCGCCGGCCGGCAGCCACGGTACGGTCTGGTTGGGACCGCAAGGGAAGAGAGCCGATACGGCCGGGATCGACCGCCTGTTGGCTGCGCTGGACAAATTGCAGTGCGATGGCTATATTGAAAAGCGCGCCAAAGCCGATTTCAAGAATCCGGCCTTCGAGGTGCGCCTGAAAACGGTGGACAGCGAATACCGCCTGGACCTGTTTGCACCGCCGAAAAAGGGCAATGGGCAGTATGCCGGTGTGTCGTCGGGAAGTGCCTACCCTTTCAGGCTGTCCAAATGGCAGGCGGAAAAGATCATGCGCAAGCCCGCCGACCTGACCGTGAAAAAGACGCCCAAAAAGATCCAGCCGGAGAAAACCCGGAAGTGACCCCGGGTGGCTGGAGACGCTTTGAGAAAGGACGACGCCATGGCCGAAACCCCCTTTCCCCAGCTGGCTGAAAAGTTCGAGATTCAGGCTTACAAACGACCGCGGGACCTGCACACGCTGGTGAAAACGCACGTTCCTTTTTCCGGCGCGCCGCGCAAGCATCCCTACGATGCGCACAAAGTCATCATTGTGCCGGATCCCTACAGCACCAGCGCCTTTTACTTCGAGTTCAATGCACGCGACATTTCCTACGCCGAAGAGCTGCCCAGCCTGGTCAACCTAAAGGGGGAAACCGTTGCCATGGCGCGCATCTGGGTGAAAAAAAAGAGCCTGGGTGTACGCTGCGCGCCTTTCGTGGTGGAAGAAACCAAGGCGTTTGGCGGCTAGACAAGACATGGCCGATGATGGCGTTGCCAAGCGTGCTGGAAAGGCGGCCTTCCAAGAGTGACAGACGTGTCAAGCGTCGTTTTCGAGCGTTGCAGGCCTTCTCATCGAAAAGCGGTGTTTAAAAATCCCAACCTCCTTTAAGGAGCGAAACAGCGCGTTTGCGGGATGTGGCACACCGCCGCGCAGCTCCCGGAAAGGCTTGCACAAGCTGGGCCTGGACTTTTTGCGAAATCACCAAAAGTAAAACCGGGGCTAGCCCGGAAAAGGGGACCACCCCATGCTCACCGTAGATGACAGCCTGCTGATGATCGTCGATGTGCAGGGCAATCTTGCCCAGATGATGCCTGAAAAGGCGGTTTTGTTTAAGAATCTGCAGATCTTGATAAAAAGTGCGCAGATCCTGGGCCTGCCCATCATCTGGCTGGAGCAGATGCCGCACAAACTGGGCGGATCCATCGAAGAGGTGCGCAGCCTGCTGACCGACATGCAGCCCATTTCCAAAGTGAATTTCAGCTGCTGCGATGAGCCGGCGTGCCTGCAGGCTTTGTTGCGCACCGGGCGCCGCCAGGTGCTGATTGCCGGCATCGAAGCGCACGTCTGTGTGTATCAAAGCGCCCGCGACCTGGTGAAACTGGGGTATTTGGTGCATGTGATCGGCGATGCGGTGGCCAGCCGGATCGCCGCCAACAAACCGCTGGCGCTTACGCGCATGCAGGACGCCGGCGCTGTGATTTCCAGCGTGGAAATGGCGCTGTTTGAGATGCAGCGGCGGGCCGAAGGGGAAAAGTTCTGGCAGATTGTCCGGCTGCTCAAGTAGAAAAGAGGCATCAGAAATGGCGGAAATCAAAAGCACGCTCGATCTGGTGATGGAAAAGACACGCCACCTGAAGTTGAACAGCCGGGAAAAAGCCGCCCGGCAGCGTGACGAATTTGAAAAGAAAATCGGCGGGCTGCTGCAGCAGTTTGACGACCGGCGCATCCGTCTCGATCAGCTAAAAGCGCGTCTGGACCAATTGCGTGCGGAATGTGACGTCGATGACCGGAAAACCCTCTGCCGGCGGATTGTCGCACGTCTGCCGCTTGGCGGCGATAACCGGCACTGGCTGGAACTGCTGGAAGCCCTTTGCCGGGTGGGACAGGATGATGCAGCGGCAGTGCTGCAGACCTTCCGGCGTCAATCCGAGACACTCAAAGAAACCCTGCTGACCCGTAGGCGTGAAGAACTGGCGGCAGAATACGGCATCCGAGGTTCGGCGGTGGTACCCAACCTGGGCCGGAGCCACGAATGGAGCGCCGCACGGCGCAGGATACAGGAACAGTTCCGCAGCGAGTTGATCAAGCGCCTGACGTCGGACCGGCTGCGGTGAAAAACGGCGTTTATAGATAAGCGCACAAAACGTCCTGCAGGTAGTCGAAATTTGCCGAAATTTTGCGGGCGCCCTGCATGACGTTGCCGTGGCCCGGCAGCAGCCATTCGGCGTCCAGGCCGGCGACCCGCCGGATGCTCTCCTTGAGCTGATCCGCGTTTCCGCCCGGAAGATCCGTCCGTCCGAAACTCTCCTCGAAAACCAGATCCCCCGTAATCAGCGCTTTTTCGGACGGCCAGTAAAGGCAGATGGAGCCCGGTGAGTGGCCCGGCGTGTGCAGGATTTCCAGGTCCAGCCCGTCTGTGCTGAACGTGCCCTCTTGCAGGAAAAAATCGGGGTTCAGCGTTGCCGGGTCAAAGCCGTAAACCGCGCACAGGCTACGTCCCGGCCCGTTTAAAAACTGCCAGCTGGCCTCGTGGAGCGTAAACAGCGCGCGCCGGTCGGTAAATTGCTGGGCCGCCTCGACGTGGTCCGGGTGGCTGTGGGTGCAAAGTACCAGATCGACATCGCCCATGGTCAGGCCGAGCTGATCCAGCCCGCGCTCGACATGCCCGAAAAGGTTGCTGTGCCCGGGGTCGATCAGTACGCGCATGGGCCCGTCGATGAAATAGGTATTGCAGTTGTTGGTGGTCAGGGAGTTCCACACAAAGGCGTGCAGACGGTTGGTCAGCTGCATGCGGGTATCCTTTCTCATGACGCGTTTTTGGAGTCGGTGGCCGGCGCCGGCGGGCGCTGCGGCTTTGCGGCGCGCAAGGTGTCTGTGCGCCGCAGTCCCCGGCAGGGCGCCTCGGCGGGCTATAGTTTTTGCTCATGTTCCGAAAGGTACTTTGCCACCCCTTCGGAAGTGGGCTGCATACCGCTTTCGCCTTTTGTCCAGCCGGCCGGACAGACCTCGCCGTTTTCCTCGTGGAACTGGAGGGCCGCCACCATGCGCAGCATCTCGTCGACGTTGCGCCCCAAGGGCAGGTTGTTGACCACCTGGTGCTGTACCACGCCTTCGCGGTCGATGAGAAAAGAAGCCCGCAGCGCCACGCCGTCCGGGTGCTCGACGCCGTATGCGCGCGTGATCTCATGGGAGATGTCGGCAACCATGGGAAAAGCCACCGCGCCGATGCCGCCATCGTTGACCGGCGTATTGCGCCAGGCAAAGTGGGTGAACTGGGAGTCGATGGAGACACCCACCACCTCGACGCCCATGGCCTTGAATTTTTCCATGCGATGATGGTGCGCCAGAATTTCCGTCGGACAGACAAAGGTGAAATCCAGTGGCCAGAAAAAGAGCACCACGTAGCGTCCCCGCAGATCGGAGAGCTTGAAACTTTCCTCGATTACGCCGCCGGGCATGACCGCCGGGGCGGTGAAGTCCGGTGCTTGTTTGGCAACCAGTATGCTCATGACAGCCTCCTTGCATCTTGTTTACATTGATAAAGCCGCGACAAAGTCTCTGGCCGGGTGGCTATCCCCCGGCCGAGGCTTTTGAAAGTATGCGTTTTTCCTGCCTCGTTATTAAAATCCGCGCCAGGGGAATGACTCATGATGACATGTAAGCTAAGTCGGCTTCGGCGTTCGTCAAGCCCCTGCCGGGGCGGCGGCGGCAGGAAGGAACCGACTTGCAGGTTCACTGTGCCGTGGCCGCCTGCTTGCAGCGGATGGTGTTGATCAGGCTGCCGGACAGCACCACCTGTACCTGGCGCGGGCTCATGGCGTGCGCCAGCCGGTAATGGCGGTTTTTGCTGCGGTTGGTCGCGTTCACGGAAAAACCCGCCTGCAGCTGATCCCGGATGCCGTCGATGACCAGCATGTCTCCAGGGTCGATGTCCTGCCAGTCGTTGGCGTCGACGAAGGTCAGCGGCGGGATGCCGAAATTGACCAGGTTCTGCCAGTGGATCCGTGCAAAGCTCTTGGCGATCACCGCCCGAACCCCCAGAAATCTGGGCCCCAGCACGGCGTGTTCGCGGCTGGAGCCCTGGCCGTAGTTGTGGCCGCCAACTACAAAGGATCCCTGCTTGCGATACTTGACGGCACGGGCGTAGTAGGTTTCATCGATGCGGCTGAACGTGAATTTGCTGATCTCGGGGATGTTGCTGCGCAAAGGCAGGATTTTGGACCCCGCCGGCATGATTTCATCGGTGGAGACATTGTCGCCCACTTTCAAAAGCACCGGGCCGCTGACCCCGTCGGGCAGCGCCGGAAAGTCCGGCAAGGGCCGGATATTGGGGCCTTTTTCAAGGCGGATGCCGGCACCCTCACCGTTGGGAGCCAGCAGCATGTGTGTGTTGACCTGTATTCGGTCCGGTTCCTGGAAGGACGGATAGGGCATCCCCAGCGTGCGCGGGTCGGTGATGACGCCGGTCAGCGCCGAGGCCGTGGCGGTTTCCGGACTGCACAGGTACACCTGGTCTTCCGCTGTGCCCGAGCGGCCCGGGAAGTTGCGCGGCACCGTGCGCAGGCTGATTTTACCGCTGGCCGGCGCCTGCCCCATACCGATGCAGCCGTTGCAGCCGGCCTGGTGAAAACGGGCGCCGGTGCGGATCAGTTTGTCCATCAAGCCCATGGCGATCAGGTTTTCGATGAGCTGTCGCGAGGTGGGGTTGACGTCGAAAGAGACGTTGGCCGGAATCAGGCGGCCGTCCACCATCATGGCGGGCACGGCAAAATCGCGCAGACCGGGATTGGCCGATGAGCCGATGTAAGCCTGGTAGATACGGCGTCCGGCCACCTCGCGCACCGGCACCACGTTGCCGGGGCTGGTGGGCAGGGCGATGAGTGGCTCCAGTCCGGACAGGTCGATTTCGTCTTCGACATCGTAGCCGGCGCCCTGGTCGGCTGCGATTTCGCGCCAGCTGCCGCCGCGTCCCTGGGCGGAGAGGAATTTTTTGACCGCCGCATCGGACGGGAAAACAGTCGTTGTGGCCCCCAGTTCGGCACCCATGTTGGCAATCACGTGCCGGTCCATGGCCGACAGTGCCTGCAACCCGGGACCGTAATACTCGATGATGCGCCCGCGGCCGCCGTCCACACCGTGACGGCGCAGCATCTCCAAGATGACGTCCTTGGCGCTGACCCAGTCCGGCAGCCGCCCGCTGAGGCGGATTCCCCAGATCTGCGGCATCTGAACGAAAAACGGCTCGCCCGCCATGGCCGTGGCCACGGCCAGGCCGCCGGCCCCCATGGCCAGCATGCCCAGCGAGCCGGCCGCGCAGGTGTGGCTGTCCGATCCCAGCAGGGTTTTTCCCGGCACGCCGAAGCGTTCCATGTGCACCGGGTGGCTGACGCCGTTGCCGGGCCGTGAGTACCACAGGCCGAACTTCTGGCAGGCACTGCGCAAAAAGAGGTGGTCGTCGGCGTTCTTGTAATCGGTCTGCAGCAGGTTGTGGTCCACGTACTGCGCCGACAGTTCGGTTTTGATGCGCGGGACACGCATGGCTTCGAATTCCAGCATGACCATGGTGCCGGTGGCATCCTGGGTCAGGGTCTGGTCGATTTTAAGGCCGATTTCCGTTCCGGTCGCCATACGGCCGCTGACCAGATGGGAAGCAATCAGTTTCTGGGCGACGTTGTGTTTCATGGCGGTCACCTCCTGGATATATCTGGCAGGCAAGCTTCGAAATTATCGAAACAGCTGCGACTCCCCGAAAAGCGGGGGAGATTATTGATGTTGGAGATACACGCCCAAGCATCCGGACGGGGACACCGGACGTGCCAGTTGAAAAGTTTTTTGTTGCGCCGGTCCCGAACTCAGGCTTTGCGTTTGGACGGCAGAATGTGCGTGGCACTGCCGAGAAAGATCTCGGCGGCTTCACCTTCGGTTTCCGACAGCGTCGGGTGGGCGTGGATGACCAGCGCCAGGTCCTCCGCCAGGGCGCCCATCTCCACCGCCAGCACTCCTTCGGCGATCAGCCCTTCGGTTTCGCGGCCCACGATTCCGACACCCAGGATGCGGCCGTTGTCCGGATCGGCGATGATCTTGGTCAGGCCGTCGGCGGCGTCCATGCTCAGGGCGCGCCCCGAAAACCGCCACGGGAAGCGCTGCACGGAAACCGCGCGTTTCTGTGCGCGGGCCGCTTCCTCGGTCAGGCCGCACCAGGCAATCTGCGGATTGGTGTAGACCACGGCCGGCATGGCGCGCACGTCAAAGGCCGAGGGTTTGCCGGCGATCACCTCGGCGGCCACCTTGCCCTCGCGGGTGGCCTTGTGGGCCAGCAGCATCCCGCCGGTGATGTCGCCGGCGGCAAGGATATGCTCATCGCCGGTGCGCTGACCGGCGTCGACGATAACAAACCCGCGCGCATCGCGCGCAACGCCCGTATGTTCCAGGCCGAGGCCCCGGCTGTTGGGCGTCCGGCCCACGGCGATCAGCACACGTTCGAATGTTTCCTGTAAAGTACCATCCCTGCCTTTAAGGGTCACTTTAACGTTGTGCGGGCTTTCCTGCAGCGAGGAGACGGCCGTTTTCAACAAGATGCGTGCAAAGATTTTCTCCAGACGGCGCCGCAGCGGTTCCACCAGATCGACATCGGCGCCGGCCAGCAGGCGGCCGCTTTGTTCAACCACCGTGACGCGGCTGCCCAGGGCCGCGTAGACGCTGCCCAGCTCCAGGCCCACATAGCCGCCGCCGATGACCAGCAGCGTCCGGGGGATGTCGGCCAGTTCCAGGGCGCCGGTGGAGGTCATGACGCGGCCGTTTTTGCGGACGGGAACGTCCGGCAGCGTCACCGGGCGGGAGCCTGTGGCCAGGATGGCGTGCTGAAACTGGATGCGGCGGATCTCCGATTCCATGAGGCGTACCCGGCGCGAATCTTCGAACACGGCACGCCCCCGGATCAGCTGCACGTTGCGCTGGCGGCACAGGCTGGCAAGGCCCCTGGAGAGGCGCGCGACCACCTGTTGTTTCCAGTCGCGCAGCCCCCGGACATCGATGTCCGGAGGCTCGAAGCGGATTCCCATGGCATCGGCGTGCCGGGCGTCTTCGATGAGCTGCGCCAGATGCAGGTAGGTCTTGGAGGGGATGCAGCCGCGGAACAGGCATACCCCGCCGGGGGCCTGTCCGAGTTCCACCAGGGTGACGTCCAGCCCCAGGTCGGCGGCACGGAAGGCGGCGGCGTAACCGGCCGGCCCGCCGCCGATGACCAGCAGCTCGGTTTCTATGGACAGCTCGCCCATGACCATGTGTATTCCCTTTCCCCTGTCCCGCGCCGTTTTTCGTCCCGGACGCAAATTGCGGTCGTTGACCAGGAGCTTTCAGTTCATCGCCAGCAGCAGTTTTTCCGGGTCTCCCAGCACACCGGCCACCTGCCGCAGGAATCGAACGGCATCCGCACCGTCTAACACACGGTGGTCGATGGTAATCCCGATGGGCAGCATCAGGCGCGCTTCGATGCGCGGCGTGCCGTCGTCCGCCGTCACCACCACCGGCTGCAGGCGTGCGGCGCCCATTCCGAAAATGGCGACTTCAGGTGTATTGATGATGGCGCTGAAATGGGTGGCCCCCAGGCTGCCGATGTTGGTAACCGTGAATGTGCCCCCCTGCAGCTGGTCGATGGAAATTTTGCGTTCGCGCGTTAGTTTAATGACCGTGTTGAGCTCCACGGCCAGATCCGTGATGCTCTTGCGGTCGACGTCGCGCAGAACGGGTACGATCAGCCCGTCAGGGGTATCCACGGCCACCCCGATGTGGTAGTACTGCTTGAGGATGATCTGCTCGTTTTGCGCATCCAGGCTGGCGTTAAAGCGCGGGTGGGCCCTGAGCGCAGCGGTGACGGCCTTTAAGGCAAAGACGGTCAGGGTCAGCCTGCCGCCCGCAGCCGCGATGTCGGCTTTGTGGCGTTGCCGCAGGGATTCCAGTGCGGTGATGTCCACGGCATCTTCACTGGTGACGTGCGGAATCTGTGACCAGGCCTGCGCCATGCGGCGCGCCGTGGCGCGGCGAATGGAGCGCAGCGGGACGGATTCCACCATGCCCCACCTGGAAAAGTCGGGCAGGGCGGTCGTCGGACCGGCCGCGGTGTCCTGCGGTTGTGACGGCGCAGCTGCGGCCGGCGGCGGGGCGTCCGGTGTCGGGGTCTGCCCGGCGAAAGCGCGCACGTCTTCAGCGGTCACCTGGCCGGACGGTCCGCTGGGCGTCACCCGGCCAAGGTCGACACCCAGTTCGCGGGCCAGGCGGCGGGTGGCCGGTGAGGCCGGCACCGGACCCGAAAGCCCACCGCCGCCCTGCGCCGCTTCAGGAGCCGGTGGCCGCTCTGGCGCCGGCGACGGTTTTTCGCGAGCCGGAGGCGCCTCGGCATGCGTTTTGCCGGTACCGTCGAAGACCACCAGGATTTCACCGACTTCGATCTGATCACCGGCTTTGACGCGGATTTCCGTGACCGTGCCCGTGTACGGCGACGGCAGTTCGACGGTGGCCTTGTCGGTTTCAATTTCAAGCAGGGTGTCACCCTCGGCAACGGCGTCTCCCACCGAAACCATAACGGCGAGGACTTCGCCCTCGCGGATGCCTTCTCCCAGATCGGGCAGTTTGAAAGATCGGGCCATGGAATTTCTCCGTTTCAATGCTCAAGTGTTTTTCTGGCCGCCGTGAGGATGCGCTGCACACCGGGAAGATAGCTGTGCTCCAGGCTGAAATAGGGAATGGTCACATCGAACCCCGTCACCCGGGCAATGGGCGCTTCCAGATAGAAAAAACTCTTTTCCATGATGCGGGCGGCGATCTCGGCGCCGGGGCCGAAACTGCGCGGAGCTTCGTTGACCAGTACGGCATGTCCGGTTTTTTGCACCGAGGCGCAAAATTGCGTGTCATCCAGCGGCGCAAGGGTCAAAAGGTCGATGACTTCGGCTTCCATGCCGTCTTCTGCAGCCAGCCGCTCGGCGGCTTCCAGCGTCGGCCGCAGCATGGCGCCGTAGCTGATCAGGGTAATGTCTTTCCCTTTGCGCACCACCTGAGAGGCGCCCAGCGGCAGGCTTTCTTCGGCTTCAGGAACCTCTTCGCGAAAGGCCCGGTAGAGGGCCTTGGATTCGTAAAAGATCACCGGGTCCGGGTCCCTAATAGCGGAAACCAGCAGTGCGCGGGCATTGCGCGGACCGGAGGGAATGACCATTTTCAAACCCGGAATGTGGGCCCAGAAGGCTTCGCGGCTCTCGGAGTGGTGCTCCAGAGCGCGCACCCCGCCGCCATAGGGCGTACGCAGCACCATGGGGACATGCAGGCGTCCCTGGGAGCGCCAGCGCAGGCGGGCGGCGTGGTTTTCGATCTGGTGGAAAGCCTGGTAGGTAAAACCTGAAAACTGGATTTCGCAAACCGGTTTCAACCCGTATACCGCCATGCCGATGGACATGCCCACGATGCCGGACTCGGCCAGCGGGGTGTCGACGACACGTTCGGCGCCGAATTTCTCAATGAGCCCCTCGGTGACACGGAAAACACCACCGTCCACGCCCACATCCTCTCCCAGCACGATCACGGCGTCGTCTTTCTGCATCTCCTGCGCGAGCGCCAGGTTCAAGGCCTGCACCATGGTCAGTTTAGCCATGCACGCCTCCTTTCTGTCCCGCTTCCAGTTCACGGGCCAGTTCATTTTTCTGGGCTTCTATGTGCGGCGGCATTTTGGCATAGGTGTGATCAAACATGCTAAGCGGGTCGGCCAGGGTCTGCATGCGCGCCTCGGCGCGCTCGACGGCCGTCTGGATTTCCTCTTTGACAGAAGTTTCCAGTGCTTCGATCTGCTGTGGGGTGAACACGCCGCGGCGCAGCAGGTACTTGCCGAAACGGATCAGCGGGTCGCGCCGCTTCCATATGCCGACTTCTTCGTCGCTGCGGTACCGCCTGGGGTCGTCGGCGGTGGTGTGCATGATCAGGCGGTAGGTCACGCACTCGATCAGCGTGGGCCCCTTGCCCTGGCGTGCACGTTCGGCGGCCGCGACGGCCGCGGTGTAAACCGCCAGGACGTCATTGCCGTCC
>Ga0256841_1000287_pt1 | contig 54916 bp, 44 predicted proteins | sample 356308metaG_FD_185971 | JGI IMG/M metagenome (GOLD analysis project Ga0256841, IMG submission 185971) | Hydrothermal vent microbial communities from Mid Atlantic Ridge, Atlantic Ocean - 356-308 | ecosystem: Environmental > Aquatic > Marine > Hydrothermal vents | place: Atlantic Ocean: Mid... | reverse complement strand
GCCCCCACAGATTCCCAACGCCGCACCTTCGCCATCGCGCTCGCCGCCTATCTGGCCTTCGTGATCTACGGCAGCCTGGTGCCCCTGGACTTCCAGGCCGTGCCCTGGGACGAGGCCCTGGATCGTTTCAGTCACATCCCCTTCCTGGACCTGGGCATCGGCTCCCGCGCCGACTGGGTGGCGAATCTTTTGCTGTTCATCCCCCTCGCCTTCCTGGCCATGGCCACCCTGGACCCGCCACGCGGCGCCGCTCGCTGGGTCACCGGCCTGGTGGTCTGGCTCGCCTGCGCCTGCCTCGCCCTGGGCATCGAGTTCACCCAGATCTATTTTCCCCCGCGCACGGTCTCGCAGAACGACATCCTGGCGGAGTCCCTGGGGGCAGTGCTCGGGATCGGCGCCTGGGTGCAATGGGGCCACCGGCTGGCCTTCTGGCTGGCCCGCTGGCGTCGGGCGCGGGGACCAGCCGGCCTCGCCGAACAGCTTCTCTGGCTCTATCTGTTCCTGATGTTCGGTTACAACCTGTTGCCCCTGGACCTCACCTTCAGTCCGGTGGAGCTGTATCACAAGTGGAACGAGGGCCGTATCGTCCTGATACCCTTCGGTTATGCCCAGGGCGGCATCGCCGAGACCCTGTTCGCCTACGCCACCGACATGATCCTGTGGTTTCCGGTGAGCCTCCTGGTGGTGCTCTCTGGCCACGCCACGCCACGCCGCGCCCTGATCGGCACCCTGCTCGCCGCGCTCACCCTGGAGTTGCTTCAGCTGATGGTCTACAGCCGGGTGAGCGATGTCACAGATCTCATCACCGCCCTCCCCGGGGCCTGGCTCGGGGCCTGGCTGGGGGCATGCCTGACGGGGCGGGCCACCCCCACCTTCGCCAGCGGCCGCGCTTGGCTGCCCTGGGTCCTGGCCCTGGTCTGGAGCGGGCTGCTCCTGGCCATCTTCTGGTACCCCTACGACTTCCACGCTGAAGGCCAGTGGCTGCGCGACCGCCTGGGCCTGCTGTTCCAGGTGCCCTTCGAGAACTATTATTTCGGCACCGAGTTCCGCGCCATCACCGAGTTCTTCCACAAGGTGGGGCTGTTGGTGCCCCTGGGCGCCCTGCTCGCCTGGGGCCGCTGGGGTTTGGCGCGAGGCGCCCGCCGACCGGGCCTGGACGCCCTGATCCTGGCCCTGGCCCTGGCGCCCACGGCCTTGATCGAGGCCGGGCAACTGGCCCTGCCCGACAAACACCCCGACAGCACCGACTGGCTGCTGGAATGGTTGGGGGTGGCGATCGGCTATCTCGGCACCCTGACCCTGGCCCGGCGCTGGCATCCACCCCTGGCCGCCCCTGCGAGCGCAGGGGCGCGCGCTGGGCCCGCGGGGGTGCGGCCGCCCCAGGGGATGGAGCCCTCCCAGCCGCCCGCATCGCCGGGAGACGGGCGACCGCAGCGGCCGTCCCCGACCCGGCACATCCGGCCCGAACCCGCGGCCACGCCGCGCCCGCTCGAACCCTCCCCCTGGCCCCTGGCCGCCGCCTTCTGGGCGCTGTTGCCCCTGGCCGTCAGGGCCTTGCCTGCCCCGGCGGACCTCCCTCCCGTGGTGGAGGCCCTCTCCCGCGCCGGGGTCATCTCCCTCGCCTGGGCCTGGGTGACGGTCCTGGCCCTGCTCGCCCTGGCCCGGGCGCGTCCCGCCTGGATCGGCGCGCTCGATGCCTGGCTGGCCGGACGGGCGCTCCCCCTGGGTGGCCTGATCCTGGGCCTCGCCGTCGTTCTTCCCCTGCGGCCGGAGGCCCCTTTGACGGCGGCTTGGCACGGTGAGTTCAGTGCGGCCGGGGAACGCCTGTACCTGCTGCTCAAGGCCTTTATCCTCTGGGTCCCCCTGGGGGCCGTGGCCGTGGCCGCGGACACCGGCCCTCAGATGCGTCGTTGGATGCGGGCGGGGATATGGACGTTCTGGCCGGTGCTCCTGCCCCTGCTCCCGGATCTGCGCGTCCTGGACCTGTTCGAGATCCTGGCCGCGGCGCCGGGCCTTGCCCTGGGCCTGGCCCTGGGACGCCCCTTGCGCCATCGTTCGCGCCGGAGCGTTCCCCGGGGGGCCCGCGGCGATACGCCGCCGGGCCCGATTGCTTCAGCGCAAGCCCCGGCGACGGCCGCCTCACCCCTGGCCGAACCCGTACCCCCGTCCGCACCGGTCTCTGCCGCGGGTGCGTGTGCCCGGCAAGGCCCCCGCAGGGCCCAAGGGGCGGTCGCCGTGGCGGAAGAGCCACCGGCGGCGGGGCTCTCTTCACAAGCCCCCCCGACACAGGCACGCACCCTGTTCCATCCCGGGCGCGCCTTCGCCCTGCCCCTGGCCCTGTTGGCCTTGGTCCTGGCCTGGGATCTGCCCGGCGTGGGCCCCGTGGTCAGCCTCGGCCTGGTCCTCTACGCCGCCGCCCTGGTGCGCTGGCCTCAAGCCTGGCTCGCGGCCCTGCCTATGGCCCTGCCCTTGCTCGACCTCGCCCCCTGGACTGGCCGTTTCTATCTCGATGCCTTCGATCTGGTGGTGCTCATGACCCTCGCCGGAGGCCTCTGGCATCCCTTCACGCCCCGCCCCTACCTCCCCAGGGGCCTGGTGCGCGCGGCCCTGGCCTTCGCCCTGTCCTGGCTGCTGGCCATGGTTATCGGCCTCTGGCCCCTGCCGGCGTTGGACGCCAATGCCTTCAGTTCCTATCTCAGCCATTACAACGCCTTGCGCGTGGGCAAGGGCCTGATCTGGGCCTACACCCTGGCCGTCCTCCTCTACCTGCATCCCCCCGGGGATCCGCAGCGGGAACGGCGCCTGTTTCTCTGGGGGACCGCCCTGGGCCTGGCCGGGGTGGGCCTGGCGGCGGCCTGGGAACGCTGGCTGTTCGTGGGCCTGTGGGACTTCGAACACCCCTACCGGGTGCTCGCCACCTTCTCCACCATGCATACGGGCGGCGCCCACCTGGACGGCTATCTGGTCCTCGCCCTGCCCCTGGTCCTGACGTGGTTGGTGCTGCCCGCGCACCCCTGGGAACGCCTCGTCACCCTGATCGCCCTGACCCTGGGCAGCTATGCCCTGGTGGCGACGGTCTCGCGCGGCACCCTGGCGGCCTTCGGCGTCGCCGTCAGCGTCTTCCTGGCCGGGCTCTGGTGGTGGCGTGGCCACCCGTCCAGGCGTTTCCGCAGGGGCCCGGCCCTGGGTCTGGCCGCGGCCCTGCTCGGCATCGCCGCCATCATCGCCCTGGGCACCGGCGGCTACTTCAAGGCCCGCTGGGCGCAGACCTCCAAGGACACCCGGACGCGCCTGCATCACTGGGCGCAGACCCTGGAGATCATGGACCCGGGCCCCCTGACCACCCTGTTCGGGATGGGCCTTGGACGCTTTCCGGCCACCTGGCTGTTCCGTGCCGACGACCCGCGCCCACCCGGTACCTATGCCATCGCCGCCGGCCACGGCAACCCCTATCTGGTCCTGGGCTCGGGCGAGACCCTGTACGTCACCCAGCGCATCGCCCTGCGTCCGCAGCAGGACTACCGGATCCGCCTGCGGGCCCGGGCCCAGGGAGGGGACGCCCCCCTCGACACCACCCTGTGCGAACGCCATCTCTCCCACTCGCGGCGTTGCGTCTGGCCCCAGGCCCAGGTCCCCGACGACGGCGCCTGGCACACCATAGAGATCCGGGTGAACAGCGGCCGGGTGGGCAGTGGGCACGGCCTCGCCCGCCCGCCGGTGGACTTCGCCCTGTTCAACCCCACCCCGGGGCGGACCCTGTGGATCGACGACGTGGAACTGCTCGCCCCCGACGGCCGCGACCTGCTGCACAACGGCGATTTCAGCGCCGGCATGGACCGCTGGTTCATCAAGACCCACGAGCACCTGGCCTGGCACATCAAGAACCTGGGTGTCGCTCTCTGGTTCTCGCAGGGGCTGTTGGGGGTGCTGGCCTTTCTGTGGCTGGTGGCGGCGGCGATCCGCGCCCTGGCCGGCAGGGCGGCCCATGGCGGGCGCCTCAGCCTGGGGGTATTCGCCGCCAGCCTCGGGTTCCTCACTCTGGGGCTGGTGAGTTCCCTGTTCGATGCGCCGCGCCTGACCCTTTGCTTCCTTCTCGCTCCCGCCGTGGCCCTGTGGCTCGAACAGAGAAAACGATCTGCTGGGTTAGCCTAACCCTTCCTATACCCGTCGCACGTGAATATTTAGTTTTTCGAGGATGTTCCTCGTGCCTCTGGGCAAGGCGCGGAAGCGAGTCATCGCGGGGACTATGGCGAGCTTTCGCAACACAGCCCAGGGGTGCGAGGGGCGGCCGCAGTAGCGAAATATTCACGTGCGACGGGTATACAATGCCGTAGAGGCGGCCTCAGCCACGCCGGCCCCTGCACAGAGCAGGCGCACCGAATCGCGGCTGAGGCTGCCCCTCGCAGGCAAGACTCAGCCCTTTCCTCCGTCACCGGATTGTCCCGCCTGCGGCGTCTTGGGTTCGGCCGGGGCAGGCGCCGCTTGCTTCTGCGCCGGGATGAACAGGGCGGTCACGTCCTTGCCATTCACCCAGATCCGTCCCTGCGCATCCACCCGCGCCTGCAACCGGTCGATCACCCGGTCCCCTTCCTTGTGCCGTGCGGCCAGGGCCGAAAACAGGGCGAGGACCTGATCCGCACCCTGATCCACCGCGCCCAGGGTACGTGCCGCCTGGATCAGGCGATCGAGATTGACGGCCTCGAACTCGAATCCGCCCACGGATTGAAACACGGCCTTGGGATCGATCCGCGCATCGAGGTTCAGCTTCAAAAGGGAATCGGGGAATTGCACCCGGGTATCGCGCAGCACCAACCCGATACCGCTTCGCATGATCCGCGCCAGAATCTGCTGCTGAAGCCGGTCCTCCTGGTCGGCATCCCCGCCGGCCGCGGCCTCCTGACCGAGGTCGAGCAGCCATTCACCGAAATGGGGCGGAAGATTCACCAGGGAAAGATCCAGATTCAGCCCGGTCGGGGTCAGGTCTGCGGGAATGGGGCCCTGCTTCCCGGTCTCCAGGTCCTCGAACCCCAATTGCATTCGCAAACGTCCCGGTTTGTCCTCCCCGGAGGCGATGGACTGGGCGAACCTCAGCCTGCCGAGACGGCTGTGGCCGGTGTCGGGGTCCTCCAGGTCGAGGCCATGGAGGTCCATGGCGAGATCGTAACCGTCGAAACGCCGCAACATCTCCTTGAACGCCGCGACGATCTTCTTGGTGGTTTCGGGGGACTCGAGGTCCTCGCTCTCGGAGAGCGACTTCAGGCGCCTGGTGACCTCGCTGAGCCCTACCAGATCCTGCCCACGGGCCGACAATACGAGGCCGGCCCTGTCCAGGCGCAACGCGGCGTTCGGGTTCTTGGCCTTCGGATTATCGAGGCGCAACCACTTGGCCTGAATGCGGACGTCCTGTTTCCAGGGGCCCTTGGAACGATACTCGGTGTCGCCGCGCAGAGTCAGGCTGTCCAGGCGCGCGCGTCCGCCGTCCTTCAGGTCGCGCAGACCAAGATCGGTGAGATTCCAGTCCATGTGGACGAAGGACTCGATCGCGGGGTCCCACACCGAGTCGAGGCGCTGCCCTCCGAGGGTGATCTCGGTGACCGCCTTGCCGCCCTCTTCGACAGGTATCCTCGAGTTGATGTTCATGTGCACGCGCACCTTGCCGTCATCCCTGGGGTCGGCCTGGACGTCCACCGGGCCCATGGGGATGCGGAGCGTGTCCAGATGCAGGATCACCGGCTCCAGACGCACGTGATAGCCCTCACCCCTGGGCTCCAGACGATAGTCCCGTGGTATCTCGAACCCGCCGTTCTCCCCGACCGGGGGCATCTGGGTCAGAAACCAGTCCACGTAGGCCCGGGCCCGGGCCTCGCGATCCTGCGGTGGAGGCGGAGCGGAGGGCTGCGCCGGTGGCGGCTCGGTGGATGCCGCCGCGAGCCGCTTTTCCAGGTCCTCCACCAGGGCCTGAAGCGCGGGATCCGGGGCCTCCGCCAGACTCGCCTTCAATTCCGCCAGGGCCTTTTCTTGTAGCGCCCTGGCCGCGGCGGGACCGCCCAGGCCGGTGAGCGGTTGCAACAGCAACCAGGCCGCCGCCACCAGGACCGGTCCCGCCCCTGTCTTCATCATCTTCCACTTGTTTATCATAGGGGATCCCCTTTGTGTGAAAACCCGAAGATTAGGCCATCGGGCCGGCCGGGGAAACCGGAAAGATCCACATTTTCCTGTGGGCATGGGGTTTCCATTCCAAGCCCTGAACGACGGAAGGTATACCCGTCCCACGTGAATATTGCGTTTTTCGAGGGTGTTCCTCGTGCCCCTGCGCAACACCGCCCAGGGGTGCGAGGGGCGGCCGCAGTAGCGAGGAGTGGCACAGGGAGGTGCCGCCTGTGGACCGAAGGGCGGAAATATTTACATGGGACGGGTATATACTCCCGCGACTCCGCTCACGAGCGTCGCCCCTATGAGTCTCCGACTGACGATCCTCATCTGCACCCACAACCGACGTGCCCTCCTCGCCCGCACCCTGGCGTCCATAGAGCGGATGCGGCGCCCCACCGGGTGGGATCTGGATATCCTGGTGATGGCCAATGCCTGCACCGACGGTACCCACGAGTGGCTGAAGGAGTACGCCCGCGCCGCCCAGGTGGAGGGCCGCTTGCCACTGCGCTGGGAGGCCGTGCCGAGGACAGGGAAATCCCACGCCCTGAATGCCGCCATTCCCCTCCTCGACGCGACCCTGGTGGCCTTCGTGGACGACGACCACCGCGTCGACGAGGGTTATGCACAGGCCGTCTGCGCCTGCGCCCAGGCCCACCCGGAGGCCCATCTGTTCTGTGGCCGCATCCTTCCCGACTGGGACGGCAGGGAACCCGCCTGGATCCATGACCAGGGACCCTACCGCATCTATCCCCTGCCCGTCCCGCGTTTCGACCTGGGCGACCGGGAGATGGACCTGGCGGCCGGTGACGCCACCCCCGGGGGCGGCAACCTGGCCCTGCGCCCCGAGGTCTTCGCCACCATCGGCGGCTTCTCCACTGAACTGGGGCCCCAGGGGCACAATCTGGCCGGCGGCGAGGACACCGACTTCGTCCAGCGTGCCCGCGCCGCGGGACTGGGCCTGCGCTACTGCCCCGGCATGATCCAACACCACTATGTGGACACCGCCCGCCTGCGCCTCGGCTACATCATGCGCAAGGCCTACCAACGCAGCCGTGCCGGGACGCGCTCGGGCGAGCGCCACGAGGGCCTGCCGCGCTATCTCTGGCGCAAGGTCGCGGGCTACGGGATCCGCGCATTGATCGCCCTGTCGCCCAGGCGCAAGCGTTACTACCTGGTACGCACGGCCGCGGCCCTGGGAGAGATGAAGGGCATCCGCGAACAGGTGCGTTCCCGCCGTGTGCGGGTGGCGGTCCCGCGCTGGCCCTGGTGGCTGGTGGGCGCGGGTCTGGCCTTCGCCCTCCCCCCCCTGGGCCGCCCGGGATTCGCCTGGGGGCTCGTCGACGACATCGCCTTCGCCCTGGCCCCCGCCACCCTCCTGTGCCTACTGCTGATGGCCAAGTCCCTGCACGACTACTCGCGCACCGGCCCTCACCTGGGCGAGGAGATCGTCCGCACCTACCGCGGCTATACCCTCTATGCCCTCACCCGCCTCGGCTTCTGGGCCTGGATCCTACTCGCCGGCATGGGGCTGTGGGGGACCGGTCTCGCCTGGCTGACCGGGATCTGGACCGGGACGGCGCCTTCCCCCTGGCAGATCGGGGGTGCCGCCAGTGCCGGTATCCTGGTCCTCACCAGCAGCCTGTTCCTGAACAAGCTGCTCTACCTGCCGGCCGCCATCACCGCCTCTTCCCATTATCTCCCGAGCCGCTTCTACGGCCTTTGGGACCTGCTCTCACCGGTGCGCCTGAAATGGCTGAACGCCACTCTCTGGGGCCTTACCGCCCTCTCCCTCGGCCTCGCCTCGGCGGCCCTCTGGCGGCATGGCGACTGGGCCGGGCTGAGCCTCACCTGGGGTCTGGCGTCGTTCTCCGCGGGCCTGCTCCTCCTCATGTGGTGGGATCCCGAGCCTGCCCCGGAGGCCGCGCAGGCACGCACCGACGGGCGCCCCAATATCCTCATGATCGGCGCCGATACCCTGCGCGCGGACCGGGTCGGCGGCGGTTACCCACGCCCCCTCACCCCGGTCCTGGACCGCCTCGCCGCTGCGGGGGTGAGTTTCGAGCAGTGTTATGTCCCCTGCGCCCGTACCGCCCCCAGTCTGGTGTCACTGCTCACCGGGACCTGGCCGCAGCGCCATGGGGTCAGGGACAACTATATCCCCGACCACCAGACCCGGCTGGAGGTGGACGCCCTCCCCCGGTTCCTGGGCCGCCAGGGCTATCGTACGGCCGCCCTCTCGGACTGGTGCGGCGCCGATCTCGGCAAGTTCGACTTCGGGTTCGATCACCGCGATCTCCCCGCGGACCAGTGGAACCTCAAGTATTTCATCCGCCAAGGGCCCAAGGACATCCGCCTGTTCCTTTCCCTGTTCGCCCACGGCCCCTTCGGCAAGCGTTTCCTGCCCGAGATCCACTATCTGGGCGGGATTCCGCTGACCCCGGAACTGGGGCGTCAGTGCCGCCGCCTGCTCAACGCCCTGGGCCGCGACACACGCCCCTTCCTGCTCAATTGCTTCATAGGCACCACCCATCCGCCCTTCGGTTCCGACTACCCCTGGTATCTGCGATACGCCGATCCCGGTTACAAGGGTGAATCCAAGTTCGTGATGGCGCGCCTCACCGACCCCTTCGAGATCATCCGCCGCCAGGGCGAACCCCGCGAGGAGTTCGACCTGGATCAGATCATCGACCTCTACGACGGCTGCGTGAGCGCCTTCGACGCCGAGGTGGGAAAGATCCTCGATCACCTGGAGGCCACCGGCCTGTCGGAATCCACCCTGGTGGTGGTGTATTCGGATCACGGCATGGAGTTCTTCGAGCACGGCACCTGGGGCCAGGGCAATTCCATCCTCGGCGATCACAGCCAGCGCATCCCTTTGATCCTGAGAGACCCCCGCCAGGCCCATGCCATTCATCGGGTGGATGCGAGGGTCCGCAGCGTCGACCTCATGCCCACCCTGCTGGAATGGGTCGGCCTGCCCGTACCGGCCACCGGCGACGGACGCTCCCTGTGCGGGCTGATGGAAGGCCGCGAGACCGGCAACGCGCGGGTGATATACAACGAGACCGGGATCTGGGTGACGGAGATCCCCGGCCAGTCGCCGGATCACCTGCGCTACCCCGATCTGCTGCACATCCTGGACGTCCCCGACCATGCCTCGGGGACCCTCGCCATCAAACCGGAATTCATTCCCGTGGTGACCCGGGCCAAGGACCGGATGATCCTTCGCAACCGCTGGAAACTGGTGTTCCAGGCCATGGCGCGGACTGCCCGGCTCAGCCTGTACGACATCGAGGACGACCCCGAGTGTACCCGCGACCTGCTGCATGAACACCCTGACGTCGCCTGCGCCCTATGGCAGGAACTGCTGCCCTTCCTGGAGGCGGATGGAGGCCCGGCGCGGGTGCGGCTGCCCACGGGCTGCGCGGCACGCCCGGCAACGGCAGAGGACGAAACTCACCGGGCATGAAAAAAAAAGGCGGAGGGAGATCGGCGGTCGCTTCCGCCGCCCTCCACATCCGCCTGTCAGCGCTTTATCCACGGAAACGACCAATCCGCGTATGAGAGAGGATAGGCCCTTCCGTGACGGGTCCCTATGATCCAGATCAAGCCGCGGCCTGGCATATTCGTGACCGATTCATTGAAATGTCCGACCAGGATCCCCACCAAGCAAGCGGGGAACTCTTCGCATCACTCCAACCTAAGGAAACCGCCTATGAGCATCTGGGTATTAGTCGCCGACGCCAGCCGCGCCCGCCTGTTCTCCGCCGCCAAGCCGGCCAGCCCCCTCGCGGAGATCAAGGACATGGCCAATCCCGAGGCCCGCCTCCACGAGGGTGATCTGGTCACCGACAAGGACGGCCGCGGGATGGGGCCCGGAGGGAAGCACGGCGTGGACGCAAACCCCGTGCACAAGCAGGAGTTGGGAGAACGCTTCGCCATACAGCTGATTCAGGAGCTGGACAAGGCCAGGACCAATGGCGATTTCTCCAAGCTCTACGTCGTGGCCCCACCCCGTTTCCTGGGGCTGTGGCGCAAACACCTGCCCGCGACCCTCAAGGCCGCGGTGAGCGGAGAGGTGGACAAGGACCTCACCACCCAGACCGCGGATGTGATCCGCAGACAGTTACCGGATTTCCTATAGGCCGTGTCTGAACGAAGACCTCGTTTTCGTTCAGATAGGCTCCGGGACAGGGAGGCCCCGTCACTTTCCAGCGCGACGAGCGGTTGAAGGATGAGAGGAAGGGGAAGGCCGCGTCTGCCCCTGCCGACGCCAGAAAGGCCCAGGGAGGGGTTTTCTGCCCTATCCGGTCGCGGCTGAAGCCGCGGCCACGTCGATGCCTGTGTGTCCCACGAGAGGCCTCCCGCTCTCGGCCCGGGCGGAACGCCCTCCGGGCGCTGAAGCGGATTCTGCCAAAATCCCGGTTCCGTCCACGCCGTGGATCGAGTATCATGCGCGGTTTTCCCGTGGGCCGCCGTGGCCCACCCTCCTTGCCTCACCGCACCGCGGGAGGCTGCCCAAACCGTAAGGAGTCCCCATGCGACATTATGAAGTGGTGTTTCTGGTCCATCCCGACCAGAGCGAACAGGTTCCGGCGATGATCGACCGCTATCGCCAGATGATCGAGGGTACCGGCGGCACCATCCACCGCCTGGAAGACTGGGGACGGCGCCAGCTCGCCTATCCCATCAACAAGATCCACAAGGCCCACTACGTGCTCATGAATATCGAGTGCGGACGCGAGGCCCTCGACGAACTGGAGAGCGCCTTCCGCTTCAACGACGCGGTGCTGCGCAATCTCATCATCAGCCGCAAGGCCGCCATCACCGAGCCGTCCCCCCTCGCCAAGACCGAGGACAAGGACGAGGCCCCCGCCGTCGCCTGAGGAGTACCCATCATGTCGCGTTATTTCCGCCGTAGAAAATATTGCCGTTTCACCGCCGAGGGCATCACCGAGATCGACTACAAGGACCTCAACCTGCTCAAGGCCTATGTGAGCGAAAGCGGCAAGATCGTTCCCAGCCGTATCACCGGCACCAAGGCCAAATATCAGCGCCAACTCGCCACCGCGGTGAAACGCGCGCGTTTCCTGGCCCTGCTGCCCTACACCGACGCCCACTGAGCGAACCTGGGCCACGGCCATGTCGATGCTGGCCCGCTTCATCATGGCCGGGCGTGCGCAGGCGGTGATGTTCGCCAGCCTGACGGCCATGCTGGCGCTCATCGTCCCCCTGGTGGGACTGTTGAGCGCGGCGGCGGTGGGCCTGATCAGTCTCCGCCTGGGGCTGCGCGAGGGGCTGCTGAGCAGCCTTTGGGCGACCCTGGCATGCAGCCTCCTGGGTTGGCTGGTCTTCGGGCAACCCTGGATCTCAGCCGGGTTCCTTCTGGGATTGTGGCTGCCCCTGTTGGCCCTCGGGGCATTGGTGCGGGCCACCCGTTCCCTGGAGACCGGCATCCAGGCGGCCCTCGGCTTCGGGCTGCTGGCCTTGGCCCTGGCCTATGCCCTGCTCGGCGATCCCCAGATGCGTTGGCAGGAGCTGCTGCGTCCCGCCCTGGAATCCATGGACGCGGCCACGGGCCTGGACCCGGCACGGGTCCCCCAGATCCTGAAGGCCCTGTCCGCCTGGATGACCGGGGCCCTGGCCGCCGGGGTCTGGTTACAAGTGGTGCTGGCCCTGCTCCTGGCGCGCTGGTGGCAGGCCCTGCTCTACAATCCCGGGGGTTTCCGCCGCGAATTCCATGCCTTGCAGGTGGCGGCCCCCCTGGTGTGGCTGGCCCTGGTCCTGTTCCTGTGGCTGGCGGTGCAACGCGCCGAGGCGCCGAACCCGATACGTGACCTGGGGGTGATGCTGTTCCCCCTGTTCGTGCTCCAGGGGCTTGCCGTGGCCCACGCGGTGGTGACCCGCAGCGGCATGAGCACGGCCTGGCTGGTGGCCCTGTACCTGTTGCTGTTCCTGGCCATGCCCTATGCCGAACTGCTGCTCGGGCTGGTGGGGCTGGGCGACCGGTGGCTGCGATTCCGGACCAGGACCTCCCCCGGGGCCCCGGCCGACGACCAAGATTCAGATTGAAACCGAGGACAAACCGATGGAAGTGATCCTGCTGCAAAAAGTCGAAAATCTGGGAAACCTGGGCGACAAGGTGACCGTGAAGAACGGTTACGGCCGCAACTACCTGATTCCCACCGGACGGGCGGTGCCCGCCAACAAGGAGAACCTGGAGGCCTTCGAGGCCCGTCGCGCGGAGCTGGAGCAGCACGCCGCCGAACTCCAGGCCCAGGCCGAGGCCCGCAGGGAGCGCCTCCACGGGATGCGGGTGACCATTCCCGCACGCGCCGGCGACGAAGGCCGCCTGTTCGGTTCCGTGGGCACCCTGGACATCGCCAACGCCGTTCAGGCCCTGGGCGAGCACCTGGAGAAGCATGAGGTCCGGCTGCCTGCGGGGGCCTTCCGCACCTGTGGCGAATTCGAGGTGACCCTCCATCTGCTCACGGATGTGGACGCCGTCATCACCCTGGAGATCGTGCCGGAGCAGTGAGCCAGGGCCTCCGCCCCTGTCCCGAAGGGTGCCGGCCCCCTCCTGATCCTTCCGTGACCGGGGGTGGGGGCGGCTTGCGGCCACGTTGGGAATGGCCACCCCGTGCAGGCGTCAGGGCGGCTGAGGCCACTCCTACGGGCCGCGTCTGCCGGGGCGGAGCGGGGCCCCGGATGTCACCCCGGTGTCACGCCACCCGCTGACCCAGGGGGAGAAGACCGGCCTTCGCCATGGCCGGCGGGCAGGCGGATCCGCAGGCGGATCTCCCCCGCCCCCTCCAGCAGCCCGACCCCGCCCCCATGGGCCTCCACCACCCGCTTGACGAGGCCCAGGCCGAGCCCGGTGCCCCTGGGCTTGGTGGTGAAGAAGGGATCGAAGGCCTGGCTCCTGACCTCGTCCGGAAGTGGTCCGCCCGGATTGGCCACCTCCAGCACCAGCTCGCCGTCGTCCTCCCTCAGGGTGACCCCGAGGGTGGCCCCGGCCGGACTCGCCTCCCATGCGTTCTTGAGGACGTTGAGCACCACTTGGTGCATCTGGGTTTCGTCCATGGGGATCGGCGGCAATCCGCGCGGCAGGCGCGCAGCCACCCGCAGGCCGCGTTCCGCCAACACCGGCGCCTGCTCGTGGAGGACCTGTTCGACCAGGCCCTGGAGGGAGCGGGGTTGCTTCGAAAACCGTACCGGCCGCACATAGTCGAGGGTCTCCGAGAGCAGGCCGTCCAGGCGGTCCACCTCTCCGACCACCAGTTCCACCCGCCGCCGTTCCCGCTCCCCGAGCCCCGACGCGCCCTTCAGCCCGGACAGGGCGAGCTTGATGGAGGCCAGGGGGTTGCGCATCTCGTGGGCGAGGACGGCGGCGGTCTGGCCGATGGTGGCCAGGCGCGTCTTCTCCAGGAGACTGCGGTGGGCCCTCTCCAGCTGGGCCGTCCGTTCCTGGAGCTGGGACTCCAGGCGCCGCTCGTAGATACGTCCCACCAGACGCAGGGTGAAGAATCCCAGGCCGGCGATGAGCAGATAGGTCAGAAAGAGGATGCCGTCGAGGCGCCGGTGAACGGCCCCGATATTGGCGGTCATGGCCCCCTGGTCCTTGCCGATGCCCACCAGCCAGCGGTCGTCCGGCCCGGCGTCCACGGCCTGCATCCACATCAGCAGGGGATGGCCGGCCTCGGTCTCCGCCATGAAGGCGCAGGTATCGAGCGGAACCCGGTTGAGGCCGGGCTCGAGGGTCCGCGCCCCGGCCAGCAGGCTGTGCTCCACCGGACAGGGCAGGGCCTTCGCGCTGTGGCTGTCGTAGACGATGACCCCTGCCTTCTTGTCCACCAGCATCGCCCGGTAACCGAAGGCCCCCGCCAGATCGATCAACTCCTGGAGGTGTCTCCTGCCCCGCTCGCTCGGGTCGCTCAGGGCCGCGCGCAGACGCGGCAACAGGACCTCCGCGGCCTTGCGATTGTGCTCCAGATCGTGGCGGGCGAAGCGCTCGCTGAGGAACTCCACCACATAACCGTTGCCGCCGAGGCCGACACCCGCCACGATCAGGCCCATGAGCACGAATCCGAGCCAGGAGACGGTGGTGGGGGTCCAATTGACAGACTTGAATAGGCGAGGCATGAGGGGGATTCTCCACGCGAAGGGTCTGATTCTCAGCAGGCCAAAATGAAGGAACCCGGACATCGCATTTCCCGCTTCCTTGGTTGCGAAGCCCCAGGCAAGGACCTTTTCAACATCCTGTTGGACCGTTCGATCCGCGGAACCTATCCGTGGCCCAGGCGTTCCAATCAGTTCCTGTGGGCAGTGACGTGGGCGCGGCTTCAGCCGCGACGACTCCTGCACGGAGTGGCCACGCCGGATCGCGGCCGAGGCCGCTCCCACGCCCTTCCGCAGGAAGACAGACAGACCTACAGGCCATCCTGCTCTCCGCTATAGTCGAGGCAGGCCGGCCCGCAGTCTGCGGCGAGTCGCCGACATGACTGGCTGCCACCTTCAGAGGACCGTTCCATGGCCAGCATACTCGTTGTAGAAGACGATCCGGTATTCGCGGAACTGTTGCAGATGCATCTGGAAGACCTGGGGCACGAGCCCCGGCTGGCGGCCGATCTGGAGACCGCCCGACGCCTGTTCAGCGAGACCGCGCCGGCGGCGGTGCTCCTCGATCAACAGTTGCCCGACGGCTATGGCGTGGAGTTCCTGGAGTCCCTGGCCGAACAGCCGGGGATGCCGCCGGTGATCATGATCACCGGCGTCTCCGCCAACGACCTCGCCATCCGGGCCATGGGGGCCGGGGCCTACGACTTCATCCGCAAGCCCCTGGACGAGGTGGAACTGGACACCACCCTCGCCAACGCCCTGCGCACCCACCGCCTCTCGCGTCAGGTACAGGCGGTCACCGAGGCCCCCGAGTACCGGGTCGAGTTGGGCCAGATCGTCGGCCGGGGAGCGGCGATCCTGGAGGTCTGCAAGACCATCGGCAAGGTCGCCGGTTCGAGCGCGCCGATCCTCATCACCGGCGAGAGCGGCACCGGCAAGGAGGTGGTGGCCCGCGCCCTGCACCACCATTCGGGACGCGGTGGACTGTTCCTGCCCATCAATTGCTCTGCCCTGGCGGAGAACCTGCTGGAGAGCGAACTCTTCGGTCACGAGAAGGGCAGCTTCACCGGCGCGGTCCAGCGCAAGGAAGGCAAGTTCGAACTGGCCGCCGAGGGGACCCTGTTCCTGGACGAGGTGGGCGACATGCCGGCCGCCCTCCAGGTCAAACTGCTGCGGGTGTTGCAGGAGGGTACCTTCGAGCGCGTGGGCGGCACCCAGCCGTTGCATTCCGACGCCCGTATCATCGCCGCCACCAACCGCGACCTCGAGGCCATGGTGGCGGATGGGGGCTTCCGCGAGGATCTGTTCTATCGCCTCAACGTGGTACGCCTGCGCCTGCCGCCCCTGCGTGAGCGCCGCGAAGACCTGCCGCTTCTGGTGGAACACCTCCTTGGGCGGATCAATGCCCGTCAGCATACCCGCATCCATCACCTCACCGACAGTGCCTGGCGCTGCATCGAGGCCTATCCCTGGCCCGGCAACGTCCGCGAACTGGAGAACATCCTCACCCGTGCCGCGGTGCTGGCACGTGACGATACCATCACCCCGGAACTCCTGGCGCTGCCCGATGCCCGCGTCACGGCGAGCCTGAAGCCGTCGCTCGCACCGCGCCTGAGGAGCCTGGAAGAGGTGGAGCGCGACCAGGTGCAGGAGGTGCTGGACTACACCCATTGGCACAAGGGCCGCAGTTGCGAGATCCTCGGCATCTCCCGGCCCGCCTTGGACCGCAAGATCGCCAAATACCAGTTGAAGCCGAGACAGAACCCCGCATGAGCCCGACCTCGACGGGTATACTTGCCGTGCCTGGACCCGTTGCCCTCGGGCCAGGCCCCAGTCCCGGGCCGGCACTTCCGCTGCCCGGGCGGCGTCACCGCTCCCTGGAGCACAGCCGCGGGACCCCCCCGTGATCTATTCGTTGGAAGGCACCGCACCCGAATTCCCCTTTCCCCATCCCGCCCTGGCCGAGACCGATCCGGACGGGCTCCTGGCGGTGGGTGGCGATCTCTCGCCCCGACGCCTGCTCAATGCCTACCGTAGCGGCATCTTTCCCTGGTACAACCCGGGACAGCCCCTACTGTGGTGGTCGCCCGACCCGCGCACCCTGCTCTTCCCCGAGCGTCTGCACTGTTCCCGCAGCCTGCGCAAGAGCCTGCGCAGACAGGCCTTCGAGGCCACCATCGACCGGGAATTCAAGACGGTCATGCGCGCCTGCGCCGAGACCCCGCGACCGGGCCAGGAGGGCACCTGGATCGACGAGGCGATGCTCACCGCCTATACCCACCTGCACCGGATCGGTCACGCCCACAGCATCGAGATCCGCCTGGACGGTGAACTCGTGGGCGGCCTCTACGGCATCGCCCTGGGGCGGGTGTTCTTCGGTGAATCCATGTTCAGCCGCCACAGCGATGCCTCCAAGGCCGCCCTGGTGTTTCTGTGCGGGCGCCTGCGGCACTGGGGTTACCGCCTGATAGACTGCCAGGTGCGCACCGAGCACCTGATCCGCATGGGCGCGGAGGAACAGCCGCGACCCAGGTTCCTCTCCATGCTCCGACGTTGGCTCCACGAGCGCCCCGAACCCGAATGGTGCCCACAGACCCCACCGACGCGCGTGCTGCCTTTCCCCACATGAACCCGGTCGCCTATCTGTCTGCACCCCATCCCTGCGGTTACTTCGACGACCGCCTCGCCCAGAGCCTGTTCCTCGATCCCCTCTCCAGTCCCGGGGCGGTGGTCTACGAGGCCCTGCTCGGCCAGGGGTTCCGGCGCAGCGGGGGCCTGGTCTACCGCCCCCAGTGCCGCGCTTGCCAGGCCTGCGTGGCGGTGCGGGTGCCGGTGGCGGAATTCGCCCCCGACCGCTCCCAGAGGCGGGTCTGGAAGCGCCTCTCCGGGCGCGTCCAGGTGCTGTCGGGAGGGCCTCGCTTCGATCCCGAACACTACCGACTGTTCCGCCGCTACGTGCGTCGGCGACACCCCGGCGGGGGCATGGAGGACATGAGCGCCGGGGACTATCTGGAATTCCTCAGTACCACTTGGCTCAGGACCCGTTTCCATGAGTTCCGGATCGACCAGCGCCTATTGGCCGTGGCCGTCACCGACGAGACCGCCCACGCCCTGTCCGCGGTCTACACCTTCTTCGACCCCGACCGGGAGGACCTCTCGCCCGGTGTCTTTAGCATCCTGTGGCAGATCCACCGGGCCCTGGCCGAAGGTCGCCGATGGCTCTATCTGGGCTACTGGATCGCCCACTCCCCCAAGATGGCCTACAAGGCCCGCTACCGGCCACTGGAGGCCTGGGACGGGAGTGCCTGGCGGCCGTTGGAGGACGGATGGCGCCAAACGGGAAGGTGAGGATGCGGCCAATATTTCTCGCGTGATCGTCGCCTCGCTCGTCCCCCCTTTGGGTCTATGATCGGCACCTCCCCGCAGGTTCCTGGCACCCGTGCCATCCCAGAAGATGAAACAGGGGAAGTCCTTGCCCGGCCTCCGCCACAGCGGGCCGGAAAGGTCCTGAAGACCCCCTTCGTGGAGGCGGCGAATGAACGAAGCCCCCAGGCCCCGTCTTTCGACGGCCTGCTAAAGCTCCCCACCGCCCTGCCGCTACTCTCCCTGAAGCATGCATTTCGCCACGGTTCGCACGTGCCTCGGAGGAGGGGACATGTCCCGCACTACCTTTTCCATCTCGGTCAACGGCGAGGAGCGCCCCGCCCACGAGGTTTGGCAAAAACTGGAGATCGCCACCTCGGCCCTGGCCTGTCTCACACGTTTCAATGAGGGACGTCCAGGGCTGGCCAGCGAATACACCCGGCGTATCGAACATGAAGTGCGCAACCGCCTGGACCGGATCCAGGCGCGCCTCGATCAGGCCAAGGCGGGTGATGCCAAGGGAACCGACCTGGAGGCCAGGGCCAGAGAGCTGTTACAGTCCCTCGGCCCCGAGGACGCCGTCTCCATCCTCAACCAGGAATTCGGCCTCGACCTCGACCTGCTCGCCCTGATCGGGCTCACCGGCACCGCTCCCTACCTGGCGACCCTGGCCACCGAAGGCAGCATTCTCAGTCAGAACAAGATCTCGCCGGAGCAGATCGCCGACCTGTGGAACGAGGCCAAACGTCCGTCTCCAGGCAGGCCTTTCTGGGATGCCCTCACGGTCCAGAAGGTCCTCGATGGTGAGGGATTGTGACGATGTCCAGACGCAACCAAAGCGGCTTCAATTTGGTGGAGACCGTGGCCACGCTGGCCATCGCGGCCACCGTCACCGGCCTCGCGGTGCCGGCCTTGAACTTCATGTTCCAGCGTGCCCAGCAGTCCGCAGTGCTCACCGAACTGGCCTCCGGCCTGCAAACGGCCCGTACTCAGGCCATCCGAAGCGGCCAGCCCGTATCCTTCTGCCCAAGTGCGGACGGGGAACGCTGCGACCGAGGGCCGGCACCCGATTGGGCAGACGGTTGGATTCTGTTTAGTGACACGGATGCCGATGTCAGGCGCAGCCCCGGAGAAAGACTGCTGTATCGCTATCGTCACCTTCACCCCAGTTTCACACTGGTGGGAAGCCACGGTCTGGAACACGGCAGCGGGTTCCTCCCCGGGGGAGAGGCCTTGCGTTCCGGATTGCTTGATTACTGTGCCGGTGGCGACGAAGGGCGCCGTCTGCATCTGCTGGAGAGCGGGCAGTGGCGCATCGAACCGCTCAGCACCTGCCGGGCCGTCGGGGATCTGACATCCGTGCTGCCCACACCACCCCCGGAGCGGAAAGACGCAACAGGTCTCAAGGAATGATCGCTCCTCCCGGGTTCCCATAGGCCGCCGTGGGAGGTACAGGGGCTGGCCGATGACTACAAGGACTGGAATTGGGACCTATCCCTGGGATCCCATGAGCGTCCGCACTCACGGTCGTATGCCACAGATCACCGCCATGCGCGCCAGGTCCTCCGTATGTGCCCTGGCCCCTGACATGAGCTTGAAAAGGCCCTTTTCTGCTGCTCGACCGGGTGTTCGAACCTGTTCAGGGCCCGGCCTGCGCCGCGTCCTGTCCTTTGGGCCCGGCGTCGGGATGGATGGTGACCCCCAGCCGCCGCAGCTGTGCCACCGTCTGCCGGGCGTTGGCGTTGCCCTGACGGGCAAGCAAGGCGACACCCCGGGCGATGGCATCGAGCTGCTTATGCACCTTGGCCGCATCCTTCAAAGCCTGTTCCAGGCGGGTCAGACGATGCTGCGTACGAACACGCTCACGCTGTAATTGCAGGGTCTGAAAAGCGGTCATGGAGACCAGGGCCAGGGCCAGCAGGAGGAGGGGGACGAAACCGCCGTGAGAAGCCGGTGACCGCCGGGGACGATGGCGGCCCGAGTCCTGTGTGGCGGGATTCATGGCTGGGGCTCCAGCACGGGCGACGCCTCAGTAGCGGCCTTCGCCTTGAGGTTGAAGGTGATCCCCTGGGCCGCCAGCAGGTCGCGGATCTGGGTATCTCCGGTACGCGCCGAGACGGCGGCCAGGGAGCGGATGAGCTGGTTGTTGAGCCGACTCAGGCGCACGGCCTGGTTGATCTCCCGCTGGCGTTGGGCCACCTCCGTCTGGAGGGTGCGGTTCTCCTGATACAGGGCCATATCGACTAGGACCATCACCACCGCCGCCAGGCCGAGGATGGTGAGCGTCCAATATTGCCAGCCCGAGAAGGTCTTCATACCTCATCTCTCCGCATACGTGCTCCGCTGAGCGATGACCGGGATGATACCCGAGGACAGGAACAACGCCAGAGCGGGAGGCTAGAGCCGGCCTGGCACAGCCCGGGTCCTGCCCAGGGGCACGAGGAACATCCTCGAAAGACGGGGTGCAATACAGAGAGGTCCGGTGGCCGACCGAAGGATGGAACCACTCACACACAATCGCTATACCATCCGGGACTCAAAGGCACTAAGGTTGTAGATATGATGGAGTCGCGCTCAATCCGCCGCTACGCCGCCTATTTCAAGAACTGGGCGCAGGCCTTCGGCGAGCATCGCGGCCACTGGCACGACGGGCGTCTGCTCAACTGGCTCATCGGCGACGATCAACTGGGGCTGATCCTGACCCCGGTGGTCAGACGGGCCCTGTTCCGGGAGATCCTGGGCCACCACCTGAACGAGGTGGATCTGACCATCGGGCCCGATACCATCGCCCTGGGCCGCCTGCGCGCCCCGCGGGAACCCGGTGACGGCGAAGTGGTCCGCTTTCTGCGCTGGCTGCTCGACGCCCCGGGCGACCTCCACCTCTATCTCACCTATCACCTGATCTACCCCCCGGGAACCCGCATCCTCACCCTCAGCCGCAAATCGCCCATGCCCATTTTCTATCGTGAGATCGCCCCCCTCCAGATCAATCCCTGTTGGGAGGGGGGATCCGCCGCGGACCCATGGAACGACTGAGGGCCTGGCGAGCCTTTGCCACCGCCCGCCGTCATCGCCATCTGCTGCTGATCGACCTGCCCCAGGAGGCGGGCCGGGATCTGGCTGGCTCGATCCTCACCGCCAGCCCCGGCGACGCCCGGCTGTGGCTTGGAGACGCCCCCCCGGCGGGGATCGCGCACCTCCGGCCCAAGGCCTTCGCCGCCCTGCTCGGGCGGGAATGGGACCTGCTCGTCCTCGACGCCCACCCCGGCCTCGATCCCGATGCCTTCGCCGCGGCCGTGGGCGCGGTACGCGCCGGCGGCCTGCTGATCCTCTCCGCCCCCCTCTCCAGCCGCTGGGGCGACGGCGCCTCGCCTTTCCTGGCGCGCCTGGCGCGCCTGCTCCGGGACGCCCCCGGGGTGCTGCGCCTGGGCCCCGGGCAGGCCCTGCCGGCGGCCCCGCCGCCGCCGCCCGCGGTCCCGCCCGAATGGCCCACCGCCGATCAGAAACGCGCCCTGGAGGCCCTGGCGCGCCTCGCCCGGGGGCGGCCCCACCGCCCCCTGGTGCTGATCGCCGACCGCGGACGCGGCAAGACCACGGCCTTCGGCCTGGCCGCCGCGCGCCTGCTGGCGGCCGGCCGCCGGGTAGTCCTCACCGCCCCCCGCCTGGCGGCGGTGGAACCGGCCCTGGCCCACGCCGCCGCCGGCCTCCCCGGGGCCCGGCGCGCACGCGGGCGTATCAGCGTGGGTGCCGGGGGCCTGGAATACGTACCACCGGACGCCCTCGCCCTGGCGCCCCGGCGTGCGGACCTCCTCTTGGTGGACGAGGCCGCCGCCCTCCCCGCCCCCCTGCTGGAACGCCTGCTCAGGACCCATCCCCGCGTCGCCTTCGCCACCACCGTGCAGGGCTACGAGGGCTCGGGCCGCGGCTTCGAGGTGCGCTTCCAACGCCGCCTGGAACGGATCGCCCCCGGGTGGCGGCGAATCGAGCTGCGCACCCCCGTCCGTTGGGGCCCCGGCGATCCCCTGGAGGCCCTCGCCCAACGCCTGTTCCTGTGGGGTGAATCGGTGCCGGCGCCGCCCGACATCCCCTCCCCCCTCGTCCAGCGCATCGACCCCCAGGTCCTGGCGGCGGACGAGGAGGCCCTCGGACGCCTGTTCCGGCTGCTCGTCCTGGCCCATTACCAGACCCGGCCGCGCGACCTGCTGGATCTGCTGGATGCGCCGGAGGTGCGCCTGTTCCGCCTCGGCCCCGCCGAGGCCCCCGCCGCCCTCGCCCTGATCCGCGAGGAAGGCGGCCTCGACCCCGCCCTGGCCCGCGCGGTCACCCTCGGCCGCAGGCGCCTCCGGGGCCACCTCCTGCCCCAGACCCTGGCCCAACACCTGGGCCTCGCCGAGGCCCCCGGCACCCGGGGTTGGCGGGTCTCGCGCATCCTGGTGCACCCCGCGCTCCAGGGCCGGGGTCTCGGCAGCCGGTTGCTACAGGCCGTCACCGAGGCGGGACGCACGGCGGGGATGGACTGGATCGGCGCCGCCTTCGGCGCCACCCGGCCCCTGCTCGGGTTCTGGCGGCGCAACGGGTTCAGCGCGGTCCGCTGCGGACTCCATCGCGACCGGGCCAGCGGCGAACACTCGGTGGTCCTGGTGAGGCCCCTGAGCGCCACCGGCACGGGCCTCAGCGGGACTGCGCGCGAACGTTTCTGCCGTCATTTCCCCCTGCAACTGGCGGATCCGCTGCGGGACCTGGATTCCGCACTCGCCGCCGACCTGCTGCACGGCTGTCCCTGCGCCGGCGCCCTCGATAGCCGTGACCTGGCGGACCTGGCCGCCGTCGCCCGGGGCCACCGCCTGCCCGAGGCCACGCCCGCCGGTCTCCAGACCCTCGCCGCCGGGCTCCTGTGCGACCCCCCTCACTGGCTGGACCAGGAGGCCCGCGCCCTGCTGGTCTCCCACCTGTTCCAGCACCAGAGTTGGAAGAGGACCGCCGACCGCCTGGGCCTCAGCGGCCGCAGGGCCGCCGTGGCCCTGCTGCGCCGGGTGGTGGCCGAGGCCCTGGCATCCGCCGCGTTTCCGGCCCCGGCCGACGGATGATCCGCGCCGGCGGAATCGGCCGGGACGACGGGTTAGAATGACGGCGTCCCAACGCAACCAGAGGTCCCCCCAATGGGTATGGATATCGCCATCGTTCTGCACGTGTTCTTCGTGGTCGTCTGGGTGGGCGGCATGTTCTTCGCCCATCAGTGCCTGCGCCCGGTGGCGGCGGCGCAACTGGAGCCTCCCTTGCGCCTGCGTCTCTGGGTCGGCGTCTTCGGCCGTTTCTTCCCCTGGGTCTGGGCCGCCATCGTCCTGGTCCCCGCTTCCGGTCTCTTCATGATGCTCGGTCCCCTGGGTGGGTTCGCCCACCTGCCCCTGTACATTCACGCCATGTTCGGCCTCGGCCTGGTGATGGTGGGCGTCTTCCTGCGCGTCTTCTTCTCCCCCTATCCGGCCCTGCGCAAGGCCGTGGCGGCCGGTGACTGGCCCGCCGGCGCGGCCCAATTGGCCCGCATCCGGCGCCTGGTGGGCATCAACACCCTCCTCGGCACCCTCACCCTTGCCATCGGTGCGGGCGGGCGCTATTTCGGATGAATCGCCCCGCCGCCGACAGGGAAAAATAATACTCGCCCTGCGCCCCGCAGTGGCCTAGAATGCCATGGCACTGCGCATGAATGCCCCGTGTATCGCAGCCGCCCGGTGGTGCCGCCGGACGCAACCCGCGATTTCGCAATGTCTATGGCACTGGATCAAGAGAACTGGTACTGAACAATGAAAATGTACGTTGGCAACCTGCCCTATCGCCTCACCGAAGACGAACTGCGCGGCCCTTTCGAGAGCCACGGCGAGGTCTCTTCTGTGAACATCGTCTATGACCGCGATACCGGCAGGTCCAAGGGCTTCGGCTTCGTCGAGATGCCCAACGACAGTGAAGCCGAAGCGGCCATGGAGGAACTCAACGGCAGCGAAGTCGGAGGCCGTCCGCTGCGCGTGGACCGGGCCCGTCCCCCGAAGCCGCGTGCTGACCGTCAATGGTAGACCCCTGAGCGGATTCCGCTGAGAAAGAAAGGCGGCCCCCGGGCCGCCTTTCGCGTTCTATGGGCCCGGTCTCCCCTCGGAGCCGTATCCTGAACACAGGCGCCTCAGTGCGCCGCCCCCGTCCCCACTTCCACCCTGGGCGCGCCGGTCTGGGTGATCCGGCCCAACTGATCCAGCAGGCGTGACCAGTCGGCGCGACGGTTGTAGCCGCGGACGTCGATGCGCGGCAGGCCCGCCGGGGTCACCAGATAGTAGCCGTTCTTGGCCTCCTCCACCCCACCGAGGTGGCACACCCCCCCTTGCAGGCGGCAGCTCAGGCCCAGGCGGCCGTAGTGGAATACCTCGAACATCCTGAGAAAGGTACGGGACAGGCCGGTGGCCGCCCCGCCCCCGCTGAGGGCGGTGAGATTGTCCACCGCGCGTTGGTTGATGAGGTGGGGACCGGGATCGTCCGCGGGGGTCGCAAACCGGGCGTCGAAGGCCACGGGCCGCCAGCCCTCCAGGCGCAGACCGCGGATCTCGCCGTCCAGGCGTCCGGTGATGCGGCCGAAGGCGAAGGTGCGGGTCAGGACCTCCAGGTCGAGCCCGCGCAGACGCACGTCCGCCTCCAGCACTGGCAGCGGCCCGAACACCTGGGCGAGACGCAGGTGCTCCACCACCACCTCGCCCCCGAAGACGCGGATCAGGAGCTTGCCCCGGACCTCGAGCCGCCCGTCCCGGTAGGTCACCCCGGGGATCACCCCCGAGAGGGTGCCGGCGAGTTCCGGCCAGTCCAGGGCGGCGCTGAGCCGTTCGAGGGAGACGGGGGTCAGCACCGCATCCAGATCGAAACCCAGTGCCCCCTTCTCCTCCCGGCCCCAGCGCAGGCGGTCCAGGAGCAGGGCGCCGTCCAGCACCGGGAGGTTCAGGGGGGCGAGCAGCCGGCCGCCCCGGGGGCCCAGCTCGAAACGGGCCTCGGCCGCGCCCAGGACCAGGGCCTTCAAGAGGTGCCCCCCACGCCATCGGAGGCGGCCGGGCCGGGGCGGGCCGGTATCGCTCCACGCCAGCTCGCCGTCGAGGCCGTGCAGTCCGAAACGGGAGACGGCCTTCGGGTTCGCGGCGGGATCCGGCCGGTCCTCGATGCCCAGGTCGAACAGCCTCAAGCGCAGCTCGGTGGCCTTCCCCCGGCGTCGTGCCTGCAAAGCGAAATCACCTTCCCAGGCCACGCTCTGCAACAGCGTCTCGCCCAACAACGGCTGGAAACAGCCTCGGTAGAGGGGCTGGGCGGGGGTGCGGGGAACTCGTAGATCGAGGCCCTGCACCTCGCCGTGGGCGCCCAACCGGAGCCCCCCGCTGAAGCTGAGCCGGCCCGGATCGCGGTAGCGGATCCCCTCCAGGGACAGCCCCTCCGGGCGGCGATGGATGTCCGCGCCGAGATGGACGGCGGCCTTGCCCGGTGAGAGGTAGAAGAAGGGGGTCAGGACCTCGCCCGCCTTCAGCCCGATATCGAGGCGCCCCTCGATGTCCGGGCGCAGATGGAGGGCCGCCCCGCCGTCGAGGCCCTGCGCCAACCAGGCCGCATCGGCGCTGGAGAAACCCAGGCCCTCGGCCGTCGCCTGCAGATCCAGCCGCCGCCAGGTGCGCTCCCGGCCCCGGGCCTCGGCCTTCAGATCCAGGCGTCCCGCCAGGGTCGCCCCCTGCAACAGGGGCTCCAGCAGCCGGGTCAGGGCCTCCCCGCGCAGGCCCTCGGCCCGCAATGCGGCCTGCCAGGCACCGGCCGCCCACAGCAGACGGCCGGACCAGTCGCCCCCCCCGAGCCCCAGTCTCTTGAGGGTGACCCGCAGACGCCTGCCCGCCGCCCGCCAATCCCAGGCCCAACGCGAGGCCCGCCGGTCCAGCCCGGGATGGGCCAGGGTCAGACGCAGGTCGGGGCAGGCCGCCCGTCCCGCCTCCAGGGTCAGGTGCGTGCAGCGGAAACCGATCCCCTTCAGCGGACGCTTCAGGGCATCGACGACCAACCGCCTGGCGCGCCCCTGGAGGGAAGGTCCGGTGCGGGCCGAGAGGTCCAGTACCCAGTGGAGGCCCTCCAGGCGGAAACCCGGGCCCAGGAGCCGATCCACCCCCAGGCCGAGAGACTGGAAGGCCTCCCCCTGCCCCCAGGCCAGAAGGAAGACGGGAACGACCCACCACCGCTCAGACAGGGAACACCCCCGTGGACAGATAGCGGTCGCCCCGGTCGCAGACGATGGTCACGATCACCGCCTCCTCCAATTCGCGGTTCAGGCGCAGGGCCGCCGCCAGGGCGCCCCCGGAAGAGATCCCGGCGAGGATGCCCTCTTCCGCCGCCAGACGGCGGGTGGTCTCCTCGGCCTCCGCCTGGGTCACGTCCAGCAGGACATCCACCCGCGAGGGATCGTAGATCTTGGGCAGATAGGCCTCGGGCCAGCGGCGGATACCCGGGATGGAGGCCCCCTCGGCCGGCTGCACCCCGACGATCCGAATCCCGGGATCGCGCTCCTTGAGATACCGGGAGACCCCCATGATGGTGCCGGTGGTGCCCATGGCGCTCACGAAATGGGTGATCCGCCCCTGGGTGTCACGCCAGATCTCCGGGCCCGTGCCCTCGGTATGGGCCAGGGGATTGTCGGGATTGGAGAACTGATCCAGGATCCGCCCCACCCCCGCGGCCTCCAGCGACCGCGCCTTGTCGATGGCCGCCTCCATGCTGCCCGCCTCGGGGGTCAGCACCGGTTCCGCCCCATAGGCGCGCATCAGCGCCCGCCGCTCGCGGCTCATGTGCTCGGGCATCACCAGGATCAGGCGGTAGCCACGGATCGCCGCCACCATCGCCAGGGCGATACCGGTATTCCCGCTGGTGGCCTCGATCAGCGTATCGCCCGGATGGATCTCCCCGCGCGCCTCGGCATGACGGATCATGCTCAGGGCCGGCCGGTCCTTTACCGAGCCCGCAGGGTTGTTGCCCTCCAGCTTGACCAGGACCTGATTGGATGTCTCCCCGGGCAGGCGCCGGAGACGCACCAGGGGGGTGTTGCCGATACAGGCCTCGATGGAGGGAAAGGTCATGGGGCGGGGGGTCCTCTGGTTCGCGGAAAGCTTCTATACTATCCCCTTCACCTCCGGACGACGACACCCTGCCCAAGGACTGCCCATGAACGACCCTGCCCCCCCCCCCACCCGCGACCTCGAAGAAGCCCTGGCCGCCGCCGGGGGCAATGCGCAGCTCGCCGAGGAACTCTTCGCCATGCTCAGGCGGGACCTGGAGGCCCGCCTGGAGGAGATACGCGCTCGTGCCGCCCAAGGCGACCTGTCCGGTCTCCGCGATGCCGCCCACCGCCTCCACGGTGCCACCCACTACTGCGGCGTCCCCGCTCTGCGTCAGGCCGTGCACACCCTGGAGGAGGCCGCCACCCAGGGGCCGGTGGAGGACGCCATGCAGCAGTTGGAGGCGGCGGTGCGGGCCGTCATGGACTGGGAAGCAGATGACAGGGGAGAGCGCGAAGCACAGGCCCGCTGACGCTCATGGGCGGGGAATGTCTTGCCGGTGCCTCGGGCCGATGGGTTTCGCCGCCCACCTTCCGCAAGACCCCTTCGGGATCGGGCGGGAGGGCCTACCACCAGTCCTCGTCCGGTATGAGGGTTCGGCGGTGCGCCCATCCAGCAGCAGGGGCCTGGGTTCCTGTTCCAGCCTCTCCCTCAGGGCGTCGATCTCCAGGCTGGGGCCGAGACGCAGATGGGCGACGATGCGCGGCAGGAAGGCCACCGCGGCCAGCAGCGCCAGGGCCAGCAGGCCCTTCTGGATCAGTCCCCCGCCGCCCGCCGCCGCCTCGCGCCCCGCATAGCCCAGGTAGGTGTAGGCCATGGCGCCGGGCAGCATGCAGACATAGGTGGCGGTGACGTAGTGCCCGAAGCGGATGCGGGTCAGGCCCAGGGCGTAGTTGAGCAGGTTGAAGGGAAACAACGGCACCAGGCGCACGAAGGCGACGAAGCGCCAGCCTTCCTTCTCCACCCCCGCCTCGATCCGTTGCAGACGTCCACCGGTCTTGCGTCCGACCCAATCCGAGGCCAGGTAGCGGGCGATGAGGAAGGCCAGGGCCGCGCCGAGGGTGGCGCCGGTGAGATTGTAGAAGGTGCCCGCCACCGGTCCGAACAGGGCCCCTCCGGCCAGGGTCATCACCGAGCCCGGCATGAACAGCACCGTGCCCAGGGCGTAGATCCCCATGAACAGCAGCGGCGCGGCCAGGCCGGCGCCCGCCATCCATTGCTGGAGGGTGGCCGCGTCCAGCCGGTCGCGGTAGACGAAACCCGCGCTGATGGCCCCCACCATCAGCAGGAACAGCACCCAGCGCAAGGCGTTACTCTTCATCGGAGTCACCCCACCGACGGCGGTTTATGGCATAACCGGTGATGGGAGCGACGAAGGGCAGCGCCAGCATCCCCGGCAGCAGATCCACCCGCCGCGGGTCGCGGTACCGGTGAATGCCGATGCTCATGCCTTCGTGGCCGGCGCGGGGCTGGTCGCGGTAAGTGCCGAAGAGCCGGTCCCACCAGGTGAGGCTGAAGCCGAAGTTGCTGTTGGCCTCGTCGTCCTCCACCGAGTGGTGGACCCGGTGCATGTCCGGCGTCACCAGCACCCAGCGCAGCGCCCGGTCCAGGCCGGCCGGCAGCTTCACGTTACCGTGGTTGAAGAGGGCGGTGGCGTTGAGCAGCACCTCGAAGATCACCACCGCCAGCACCGGCGCCCCCAGCAGCACGATGATGACAAACTTGATGAGCACGGAGAGAATGATCTCGACGGGGTGAAAGCGGGCGCCGGTGGTGAGGTCGTAATCCAGATCGGCGTGGTGCACTCGGTGCAGGCGCCACAGCACGGGAATGGCATGGAACATGACGTGCTGCACCCAGATGACGAAATCCATGGCGATCACCGACAGCACCACGACCAGGGCAAAGGGCATTTCGTACAGATTCACGAGTCCCCAGCCCTCTTCCCGGGCCAACGCCGCAACACCCACGGCTCCGGCCGGAAAGAGCAGACGCAGTACGAGACTGTTGAGAAGGACCAGGCCGAGGTTGTTCGCCCAACGCTGCGCCCTGGAGACCATCAGTGCCCGCCGGGGCACCGCCAGTTCCCAGGCCGCCACGATGCCGAAGACACCAAGAAAGAAGCCGAGTCGAATGCCCACCTCGTGATCTAATATCAGCTGCTGCCAATCCACAGGCGGATGCCTCCTTTGGTTTCTGTAGATAACTTGTTCAATTATTCTCTTGAATACAAAAAGTCTAGCGTGGGGGAAGACCTTGTCAACCACAAATTTCAAACACGACCTCTTCAGCCAGTTCGCCCGCATCGCCAAGGTGATGGGGAACGGCTACCGCCTGGAGATGCTAGAGTTCCTTGCCCAGGGCGAGCGTAACGTGGAGGAACTGGCGCGATTGGTGGGGCTCACCGTGGCCAATGCCTCTCAGCACCTGCAACAGTTGCGCTTGGCGGGACTGGTGAAAAACCGGAAGGTGGGGCATCGGGTCTTCTACCGTTTGGCCGGAGAGGACGTGGTACGGCTGCTCTCCGCCCTGCGGGAAGTGGCGGAACGCCTCTCAGGGGACGTGCGCAGCCTCATCGAGGACTACCTGACGGTAAAGGACTCTCTGGAACCGGTACCTGCCCGGCAGCTTCTGGAGCGGATGCGCAGCGGCGAGGTCACCGTACTCGATGTACGGCCACCGGAGGAATATGCCGCAGGCCACCTCCCGGGGGCCGTGAACGTACCGGTCGAGGAGCTGGAGAAGCATGTGGACGCACTGCCGGCCGACCGGGAGATCGTGGCCTATTGCCGTGGTCCACACTGCGTGCTGGCCTTCGACGCCGTGGCCAGGTTACGGGAGAGGGGATTCGATGCCCGCAGGCTCGATGGTGGACTGCCGGAATGGCGCCTGGACGGGCTGCCGGTGGAAGCCGGAGGACCTCAAGGCCCGCCGTGGAAGCCGTAGGGCGGGAAAGCGACAGCGCATCCCGCCTCCCGAGCCGGGGCCCCAGGGATGGAGTATTGAACGGGCGCCGTGACCGCCCGCCTTCACCCGGCCCCGGTGATCTGTTCGTGGATGGACAGCAGTCGCAGAGGCCGTAGGGCGGGAAAGCGACAGCGCATCCCGCCTCCCGAGCCGGGGCTACAGAGAGGGAGTATTGAACGGGTGCCGTGACCGCCCGCCTTCACCCGGCCCCGGTGATCTGTTCGTGGATGGACAGTAGCGCCGGCACCACGATCAGGATCAACAGGGTCCCGAAGCCCAGGCCAAAGGCCAGGGAGACGGCCATCGGGATCAGGAACTGGGCCTGGTAGGAGGTCTCGAACATCAGCGGGCTGAGGCCGGCGATGGTGGTGAGGGAGGTGAGCAGGACCGCCCGCAGGCGCTGGCAGGCGGCCTCCACCAGGGCCTGGTCCACGGCCATGCCGCCGCGGCGCAGGCGTTTGTAGAAGCTCACCAGGATGATGGAGTCGTTCACCACGATCCCGGCCAGGCCGAACAGTCCGAACAGGGAGACGATGGTCACGTCGAGGCCCATGAGCCAATGGCCGAACAGGGCCCCCACCAGGCCGAAGGGGATGGCCACCATCACCACCAGGGGCCAGCCGTAGGCGCCGAACACCCAGGCCAGGACCAGATAGATGAGGACCAGGCCGAGCACCACCCCGCGTTTCATGTCCGCCAGGGTGTCGCGCTGGTCCGCGGAACGGCCCTCGAAGGAGTAGTGCACGCCATGGCGGGCCGCCAGTTCGGGCAGGGGTCCGGCCTCCAGGGCCGCGCTCACCCGGTCGACACTGGTGACGGCGTTGTCCACGTCGGCCAGGACCTCCACCGCCAGACGGCCGTCGGCGTGGCGAAGCACCTCGAAGCCCCGCCGTGGTTCGAAGCGCACCAGGTTCTCCAGGGGCTCCAGGTGGCCGTCCGGGAGGCGGATGGGCAGCCGGCGTAGGGTGTCCAGGCGCCCGCGGTCGGTCTCGTCCAGCTTGACCCGCACCTCCACCTCGTCGGCCCCGTCCTGGAAGATCTGCACCAGGCGCCCATCGAAGGCGGCCCGCAACTGCCGCCCCACCGCGGCCAGGGTGAGACCGGCGGCGCGCCCCTGGGGGGTGAGGTGATAGATGGACTGTTCGCGCCCATAGGAGAGATCGTCCTCCACCTCGCGCACACCGGACATGGCCTTGAGCGCCCCTTCCAGCTCCAGGGCCGCGCCCTTGAGGGTATCGGCGTCGCGCCCGCTCAGACGCACGGTGAGGTCGCGCCCCGGCGGGCCCACCCGGCGCGGGGTGATGGTGAGCTGCTCCAGGCCGGCGGGTTCGCGGATGCGCCGGCGCCAGGCGCGGATGAAGTCGGCGTTGCGCACCGCCCGCAGATCGGGATCGAGCAGCTCCAGGCGGATCCCGCCCAGTTGGTCGCCGCGGGCCTCGCCGCCGGCGCTGGGGCCGGTCTTGGAGCCGTGATACACCACCAGGGTGCGGATGAAGGGCCGCCGGGCGAGGGCCTTCTCGGTGGCCCGGGCGGTGGCCTCCAGGTGGCGCAGAAAGGCGTCCACTCGGGCGCGCGGGGTGCCGGCCACGAAGGTGACGTTGGCATAGAGCATCTTGGCCTCGGGCGAGGGGAAGAAGACGAATTTGAGGCGTCCGCCGGCGAGCAGCCCCGCGGCCAGGGCCAGGGTGGCGAGGGTCCCGGCCAGGACCACGGAACGATGGCCCAGGCACCAGGTCACCAGGGGCCTGAAGAGGCGGTCGCGGAGGTGGTCGAAGGCCCGGTCCAGGCGCGCGCGCAGGGAGTCGGGGCGGATCCGGTGCATGTGCACGAAGGCGTGGCGCAGGTGCCCGGGCAGGACCAGGAAGCTCTCCAGGAGGGAGGCCAGGAGGACGCTCACCACCACCAGGGGGATGTCGAAGAGGATCTTGCCGATGGCCCCCCCCACCAGCATCAGGGGCAGGAAGGCGGCCACCGTGGTGAGGGAGGAGGCCATCACCGGGGCCAGCATCCGCCAGGCCCCATGCTCGGAGGCGAGCAGGGGATCCTCGCCGTGCTCATAGTTGGCCAGGGCGTCCTCGCCGACGACGATGGCGTCGTCCACGATGACCCCTAGGGCCATGATCATGGCGAACAGGCTCACCATGTTGATGCTGCCCCCGGCCAGCCAGAGGACGAACAGGGTGGCCATGAAGGAGGTGGGGATGCCCCAGGCCACCCAGAAGGCCACCCGCCCGTTGAGGAACAGGAACAGGATCACCACCACCAGCACCAGGCCCTGGGCGCCGTTCTCCAGGAGCAGGAAGATACGGTCACGGATCAGTTGCCAGGACTGGTCGTAGACCTCCAGGCGCACCCCGGGAGGCAACTGAGGACGCGTCTCGGCCAGCCAGTCCGCGAGGATGCGCGCGGCCTCCAGGGTGTTGCCGGTCTCCGCCCGTTGCAGGGACAGGCCCACCGCGGGATGGCCGTTCACGCTCAGGGTCACCGCCCCGTCGCGCGCCAGGCGGCGGATCGTCGCCACCTGCCCGAGGGTCACCCGGGTGTGGTCGTCGGTGAACACCGGCGCCCGGGCGAATGCCCGGGGGGTGCGCCGCTTGCCCGGGCTGCGCAGGTCGCGCGCCGCCTCGGCGCGGCCGACGATGCCCGCGGGCAGGTCGAGGCTGGTCTCGCCCACCCGCGCCGCCACCTGGTCCAGGCTCATGCCCAGCCACTCCAGCGCCTCCGGGCGCAGGCCGATGGCGATCTCGCTCCTGGGCAGGCCCTGGATCCCCACCCGGTCGATGCCTCGGTCCAGGAGTTCGCGCTCGAAGCGACGCGCCAGGCGGCGCATCTCGTGGGGGTCGTCGAGGCCGGTCACCAGGATCTGGGCGATGTTCTCGTAGCGGGAGATGCGGGCGATGGCGGGTTTCTCGGCGTCCACGGGCAGATTGCGCAGTTCGTCCACCAGCCGCCGGGTGTTGTCCAGGGCGAGCAGCGGGTCCGTCCCCTCCTTGAACTCCAGGCTGATGGCCGAGACCCCCAGGGTGGAGGTGGAGGTCATCCGCTTGAGCCCGTCCACGGTGCGCAGGCGCTGCTCCAGGGGATCGGTGATGCCGCGCTCCACGTCCTCTGAGCTGGCCCCGCTCCAGACCACGGAGACACTCACCCGATCCAGGCTGAAGTTGGAGAAGAACTGCACGTTCAGCTTCGAGAGGGCGAAGGCCCCGCCCAGGAGCATCATGAGCATGAGCAGATTGGCGGCCACCGGGTGACCGGCGAAGAGGCCGACGAGGCCCTTCCGTTCCCCCGTCACGGCACCGCCTCGACTCGCAGCCCTTCCACGGCGTTGGGCAGGTGGGTGGTCACCAGGACATCGCCCGCAGCGAGACCGGCGGCCGAGATCAGCAGCCGCCCCGGGCGCTCCGCCTCACCCAGGACCTCCACCCGCAGTCCGTGCAGGCGGCCGTCGCGCAACAGGTAGACCTTGTCGTCGGCATACAGGGCCGCCGCCGGCACCGCCACCGCCGCGCGGTGCTCGCGGCGGTGCAGACGCAGGCCGAAGACCTCGCCCGGACGCAAGGCCCCGGCCCCCGCGGTGGGCATGAACAGGCCATCCACCCCCACCGCGGCGCCCTGCCCCGCCAGGCGCGCCAGACGCAGGCGCAGGGCGCCCGCCTCCGCCTCCAGATTCTCGCCCGCGGCGAGGGCGGCGCGCACCTCGGGCACCAACGGCGCGGGCAGGCGGGCGCGGACCTCCAGGGCCTTCGGCGCATAGAGGCTGACCAGGAGGGTCCCGGGAGCGACCCGCGCCCCGGCCGCCACCGGCACCTCGGCCACCCGTCCGGCGAAGGGCGCCTCCACCCGGCTGCGCGCGGCATCCAGCCGCGCCCGCCCCAGGCGCGCGCGCGCCGCCTTCAGGCGCGCCTCCAGGGCCGCCACCCGCGAGGGATGTCCGGCCACCGCCTCCTCCCGCGCCTGGACCTGGAGGCGCTGGCGGTCCACGGCCTTCTGGGCCTCGTCCAGGTCTGACTGGGAGGCCAGTTTCCGGCCGCGCAGACGACTGGCCCGTTGCAGGGCCTCGCGGGCCAGGGCGAGCAGGCGCCGTTCCTGTTCCAGTTCCGCCCGATCGGTACGGAAGCGCACCGCCTCGGTCTCCAGTTGCGCCTCCAGTTCGGCCACCGCGCCCTCGGCCTCCGCCACCCGCAGGGTGAAGTCCGCCGGATCCAGGGCCACCAGCAGGCGCCCCGCCTCCACCCAGTCCCCCTCGCGCACCGCCACCCGCCGCACCCACCCCACCGCCGGGGCCGCCGCCCGGAACAGGCGCGGCGCCTCCACCCGGCCGTAGAGGTGCACCACCGGGCGGGCACGGGCCGGCCGCACCGGCATCGCGGCCACCCGCCAGACCCGTTCGCTCAGTGGCGCCGGGGGTTGTTGGGGACGGGTGGCACGCAGCCACAGGAAACCGCCTGTGCCGGCAGCCAGCACCGCCAGGGCCAGGAGACGCCAGAGCCAGGACCTCACCAGTGGCCGGCCCCCGTTCCGAATCCCTCGGCCTGCAGGCTCCCCGCGGGGCCGGTCTCCGCCCGCCACGGGCGCGCGCGCCGGGCGGCGGAAGGCGCTAACGTCCACCGCGCCGCCGGTCTGCGTGGCGCGGCCGCGGCCTCGTCGCAGTTGAGAGGACTGGTGACGGCCAAGAGTGCGTCGAGCGGCGGGTCGAACGAAACAATCCGTTTCTTCATCGGGTAGCTCCAGAGACGATTATTCCACATCCAGACCTCTTCACAGTTGAATACAGGTCCCACCGAGACTCTGCCCGTCATCCGGAAACGCGGGCCCACCCGGACGGAAGGGGCGGCGCTGAAAGCACCCGGCCGGGCCTGCCGTCGGGACCGCTCTCCAGGCACCGGCCGAGGACCGCCTCGGCCCCATCCAGTCGTGGCGGTGACACTGTACCAGGGCACGGGCACAGGTGGCGTCAAAAGACTCTTCCCTCATGCCCGGCCTCCGCAGCTCGTGTACCCGTCGCACATGACGCCGTCGCGTTGTGTCGTGTCTCGAAGGCGTTCCCCGTATCCCCGGGGCAAGGCGCGAGAGCGGGTCATCGCGAGGGCTATGGCCAGTGATCGCCCGAGCGCCCAGGGGCGCGAGGGGTGGCCAGAGAAGCGAGGTTGCACATGCGAGGGATAGGATATCGTCGCTGCCGGTCCCTGGCCCTCCCGCGATCGATGAACCTCAGCCTCGGTTTGCCCTCCAGCTGAAAGGCTCAGGCGGCCAGTAGGTAGAGACCGAACCATCCAGCTCGATCGATCCAGTGACGGCACTCGTCGAAGCCGGCACGGCGGGCGAGGTCGAGAAATTCGCCGGGGGCGTACTTGTAGGAGCACTCGGTGCGCAGTGTCTCGCCCACGCCGAAGGAGAAACGCTGCGACCCCACCCGGATGTGCTGGGCGCGACGGCTCACCAAATGCATCTCGACCCGTCCCTTGGCCGGATCGTAGAAGGCACGATGAGTGAATCCGTCAGGATCGCAGTCGGCGTCCAGCTCCCGCCTGATACGGTGCAACAGGTTCAGATTGAAGCGAGCGGTGAAGCCGGCGGCATCGTTGTAGGCGGCATCGAGCACCGATCTGGCCTTGCGCGTGTCCACCCCGATCAGGAGCATCCCACCGTGGCCGAGCATCTCATGTATACGCCCCAGGAAGGCGCAGGCGTCCTCGGGGTCGAAGTTGCCCAGACTGGAACCAGGGAAGAAGCCCAGACGCGGGACCGGGGGGACCACCTCGGGAATGGGCAGGACCGTGGTGAAGTCCGCGCAGGCCGCGTGGACCCGCAGCCAGGGATGATCTTCGGTCAGGGCGGTCGCGGCGGTGCGCAGGAATTCACGGGAGATGTCCATCGGCACATAGGCGCCGGGCCGCAGGGCCGGCAACAACCACCGCACCTTGCGCAGACTGCCCGCGCCGGGCTCGATCAGGACCCGCCCTTGGCCCACGATCTCGCGAATCTCCCCAAGGGCACTGCGCAACAGCGCCCGCTCCACGTCCGGCAGATAGTACTCGGGCTGGGCACAGATGGCCTCGAACAGTTCGGATCCGCGGGCATCGTAGAAGAACTTCGGGGGGATCGCCTTGGGTGAGCGCGACAGCCCCGCCACCACCTCCGCATGCAGATCGGCCAGGGTCGGGTGGTAGTCGTGGAAGGTGTAACGAGGAGGCGTCATGGAACGTCCTGGGCCAGCCGCAGGCCGGTGCTGGCCCGGCCCTCTCCGAGGTAGGACAGATGGCGGCAGCAAAGGCGCTGTAGCTGACCTCCAGGTGTATGCCCTCGGCGACCGGACGGCCCGCGAGGGAGGGCTCCTGAAGCACCATCGAGTGCCCGCGATCCCGTCTGAAGGGGGCCGGATTCCACTTGGGCGGGCGGGTCTCCAAGATCGACTGGATCGGGTAGCCGTCGGTCTCCAGGAAGGCGCAGATGGCCCCTGCACAGGCCCGCACCCGCCGCCAACGGGTGTGCAGGCCGTCGCCTCGGGTTGAAGCCATGCCCCGTGCCCATGCCGTCGGATCGAGGGGGCATCCTGCCCGCTGTGCCGAAGAAATTCAATCCGGCGCTCGCATCCCGGCCGCGCCCCGCCAGTAACCATCACAGGTGCCCAGGGGTGCGAGCCGCCGCGAGAGGGGTTCCACGGCACCCTCATCCAGGGCCCGGCGATAACGCGCCACCACCTGCCCGGTGCCCTGGGGCTGCGGGCTGATGCGCAGCAGATCCACCCCCAGGGCCTGGAGTTCCTGGAGATGGGGCAGCAGGTCACAGGTACGCGCCGACTGGGTCTGGATGCCGTTCAGCACCAGGAAGGGCTCGCCCTCCTGGGTGTCGAGCAGGCGTCCCTGGGGATCGTCCAGGCAGTGGAAACCGCAATCGTCCTTGGGGAGATCTTCGGCGCGGGCGGTGAAGCAGCGCGCCGACCAGGCCAGGGGCATCCGTCCCCAGGCGAAGACCTCGGTCTCCACCCCCGGGGGGCGCGCCGCCTGGAGACCGGCCAGCCCCTCCCGGGTGAGTTCCACCGGCGGCAGCCAGCGATAGAGGCCGGCCTCGGCCAGGACCCGCAGACTATGGGGGTTGTAGACGTTGAGGCTGACCCCGCCCACGAAGGGCAGGCCCCGGCGCACCGCCACCTGCACCGCGGAGAGGTCGTTGGCCTCGATCCGGAAACGGCCGTCCTCCACCATGCGCCGGAGGACCTTCAACTCCGATTCGGCCTCGATCAGGGCCAGACTGGAGAGCACCACCTCCTTGCCCGCGGCGCTCAGATCGGCGGCCAGACCCAGCCAGTCGTCCAGGTTGAGGGCGCGGCGCTTGGAACAGACCACCTCCCCCAGATAGACGCTATCCAGGGGCCAGTCGGCCACCTGGGCGTAGAACGCGAGCAGGGCCTCGCGCGGCCAATAGTAGAGCACGGGCCCCAGGCTCAGGCGCATGCGCGACCTCACTGCCAGGGGCGATGATAGGGGCCGAGGGTGGTCTGGGCGCCCTCGGACAGGCCGCCCAGGGTGCGTTCCCAGTCCGCGCGGGGCTGGAACCGTCCGGCCTGCAGGGCATCCAGGGCCTGCCGCCAGACCCGCGCCACCTGCCCCACATAGGCCGGGCTGCGTTGACGGCCCTCGATCTTGATGGCCGCCACTCCGGCCTCACGCAGCGCCGGCAGGATGTCCAGGGTGTTGAGGCTGGTGGGCTCCTCGATGGCGTAGTAGGTCTGCCCGCCCACCCGGTAACGCCCCTTGCACAGGGTCGGATAACCCGTCCGCTCGCCCGGGCCGTATCTGTCGGTGAGCACCCCGCCGAGGCGGGATTCGAGGCCCGCCGGGGTCTCTTCCCAGATCACGTCCTCGGCCGGGGAACAGGCGCCGACGGTGTTGGGCGACTTGCCGCAGGCATAGGAGGACAGCAGGCAACGCCCCTCCACCATCACGCACAGGCTGCCGAAGCCGAACACCTCCAGGGCCACCGGGCTGTTGCGGGCGATGTGGGCCACCTGGGCCAGGGACAACACCCGCGGCAACACCGCCCGCCGGATGTGGAAGCGTTCGGCATAGAAGGCCAGGGCCTCGTAGCTGGTCGCCGAGGCCTGCACCGAGAGATGCAGGGCCAGCCCGGGCCAGCGCCCGGCGGCGTAGTCCAGGACCCCGAGATCGGCGAGGATGAGGGCATCCACGCCGCTCCCCGCCGCCAGGTCCACCGCCCGCCGCCAGTGCTCGAAGGCCTGGGCCTGGGGATAGGTGTTGATGGCCATGAACACCCGCCGCCCGCGCCCGTGGGCGTACCGGATCCCTTCCCGGAGGCGGCGTTCGTCGAAGTTGAGGCCGGGGAAATGGCGCGCGTTGGTGGCGTCGCGCAGACCCAGGTATACGGCGTCGGCGCCGTTGTCCACGGCGGCCTTGAGTGAAGGCAGATTGCCCGCCGGACAGACCAGTTCCATAGGGGTTCCTCAGGCGGCGGCGCGCACGCGCGAACGGCGGCGCACCAGTTCGCCCTCGATGGCATTGAGCACCCGCCACTTCCAGGCGCACCAACGGGGGGCCAGTAGGACCTCGGGACGGGCCGTACCGGTGAGGCGGTGGAAGGCGATCCCCGGCGGGGTGGCGTCCACCAGATCGGCGGCCAGGGCGACGTATTCGTCGAACGCCAACGGCCGGTACTCCGCGCGCCGCCAGGCGTTGGCCAGGGCCGTACCGCGCACCACGTGCAGGGGATGCAGCTTGAGGCCGTCCACCCCCAGTTGCAGGACCCGGTCCAGGGTGATTCGGGCCTCGCGGGCGCCCTCCCCGGGCAGCCCCAGGATCAAATGGGTGCAGACCTGGAGACCACGCCCGCGAGCCGCGATCAGGGCGCGCCGGTACTCGTCGAAGCCGTGGCCGCGATTGACCCGCTCCAGGGTGCGGTCGAAGGCCGATTGCAGGCCCAGCTCCAGCCAGACCTCGTGGCCCTGGTCACGGTAGGCGCAGAGCAGGTCCAGGACCCGTGGCGGGACGCAGTCGGGACGGGTGCCCACCGACAGGCCGATGACGTCGGGTTCGGCCAGGGCCTCGCCATAGAGGTGCGCGAGGGTCTCCACATCGGCATAGGTGTTGGTATAGGCCTGAAAATAGGCGATATACCGGCGCGCCCCGGTGCGTTTGCGGACGACCCGGCGGCCGGCGGCGATCTGCGCGGCGATAGGCGGGGGACGGCGGGCATTGGGGCTGAAGGAGACGTTGTTGCAGAAGGTGCAACCGCCACGGCCACGGGTGCCATCGCGGTTGGGGCAGGTGAAGGCGGCGTTCAGGGCCAGCTTGTGCACCCGCTGGCCGTGACGCTCGCGCATCAGGCGGCCGAAGGTGAGCAGGAGATCCGGTAGGGCCAAGGCCTGTCCTCGGAGTCGGGAGGGAGATTTTGATCTTATAACAGAGACATCCGTGGGCCGATTGATGGGGATCAAATCCCCCGGCGGGCGCGGCTTCGGCCGCGCCGAACCCCGCATCGGGCCGGCTCGCGCCCATACCTTGCACTGCGCCGCGCCGCGCCTTAAGGTAAGCGGCTTTTTCGACCTTCCCAGGAAGCACCGGACCATGCGCAGCCATTATTGCGGACAACTCGACAGCACCCATATCGACCGGGAGGTGACGCTCTGCGGTTGGGTCCATCGCCGCCGCGATCACGGGGGGGTGATCTTCATCGACCTGCGCGACCGCGAGGGCCTGGTGCAGGTGGTCTACGATCCCGACGTGGAGGAGGTCTTCCAGCGCGCCGAGCAGGTCCGCAGCGAATACGTCCTGTGTATCCGCGGGCGGGTGCGGCGCCGTCCCGAGGGCACCGAGAACCCCGAACTGGCCACCGGCGAGGTGGAGGTCCTGGGCCTCGACCTGGAGATCCTCAATCGCGCGGAGACCCCGCCCTTCCCCCTCGACGAACACGTCCACGGGGTCTCCGAAGAACTCCGCCTGCGCTATCGCTACCTGGACCTGCGCCGCCCCGAGGCCCATCACCGCCTGCGCACCCGCAGCCGCGTCACCCGTGCCCTGCGCCGCTTCCTCGACGATGCCGGCTTCCTCGAGATCGAGACCCCGATGCTCACCAAGGCCACCCCGGAGGGGGCGCGCGACTACCTGGTCCCCAGCCGCACCCACCCCGGGCGCTTCTTCGCCCTGCCCCAATCGCCGCAGTTGTTCAAGCAGCTGCTGATGATGTCGGGCATGGACCGTTACTACCAGATCGTGCGCTGCTTCCGGGACGAGGACCTGCGCGCCGACCGCCAGCCCGAGTTCACCCAGTTGGATATAGAGGTCTCCTTCATGGACGAGGATGCGCTCACCGGCCTCATGGAGACCATGGTCCGTGAACTCTTCCGCGAGGTCTTGGAGGTCGATCTGCCCGACCCCTTCCCGCGCATGACCTATGCCGAGGCCATGCGCCGCTACGGTAGCGACCGCCCCGACCTGCGCGTGCCGCTGGAACTGGTGGACCTGGGCGACCTCATGCGGGACGTGGAGTTCAAGGTCTTCTCCGGCCCCGCCCAGGACCCCAAAGGCCGGGTCGCCGCCCTGTGCCTGCCCGGCGGCGGCAGCCTCAGCCGCAAGGAGATCGACGAATACACCCGCTTCGTCGGCGTCTACGGCGCCCGCGGCCTCGCCTACGTCAAGGTCAACCAGGTCGCCAAGGGGCGCGAGGGGCTCCAGTCCCCCATCCTCAAGTTCCTGCCCGACGCCGTGGTGGAGGCCATCCTCGAGCGCACCGGCGCCCGCGACGGCGACATCGTCTTCTTCGGCGCCGACCGCGCCCAGGTGGTGAACGAGGCCCTGGGCGCCCTGCGGGTCCGGCTGGGCGAGGACCGCGGCCTGGTGGATGACGCCTGGCGCCCGGTCTGGGTGGTGGACTTCCCCATGTTCGAGTGGGACGAGGAGGCGCGCCGCTGGAACCCCCTGCACCACCCCTTCACCGCCCCCAAGGACGAACAGATCGACCTGCTGCGCGAAGACCCGGGGGCCTGCCACTCCCGCGCCTACGACCTGGTGCTCAACGGCTCCGAGATCGGCGGCGGCTCCATCCGTATCCACCGCGCGGAGGTGCAACGCCAGGTCTTCGACCTGCTCGACATCGGCCCCGAGGAGGCTGAGCAGAAGTTCGGCTTCCTCCTGCGCGCCTTGGGCTTCGGCTGCCCGCCCCACGGCGGTATCGCCTTCGGCCTCGACCGCCTGGTGGCCCTCATGACCGGGGCCGCCTCCATCCGCGAGGTCATGGCCTTCCCCAAGACCCAGACCGCCGCCTGCCCCCTCACCGACGCCCCGTCCGAGGTCTCCCCGGGACAGTTGCGCGAGCTGCACCTGCGCCTCAGAGGGTCACAGGGGGCGGCCGACTGAAGACCTCACAGGGGACCCCGTTCAAACGCCCCGAATCCGTCCTGGTGGTGGTGATCACCGCCGGCGGCGAGGTGCTGCTCATGCGCCGTTGCCGGCCCGCGGGCTTCTGGCAGTCGGTGACCGGCAGTCTCGAGTGGGGCGAGACCGCCCCCCAGGCCGCTGCGCGTGAACTCTACGAAGAGACCGGCCTGCGCGCCGGCGGCCGGCTGATCGACCTGCGCCGCAAGGTCCGCTTCCCCATCGTCGGCCCCTGGCGGGCCCGCTACGCCCCCGACCGGCACTGGAACCTGGAGCACGCCTACGCCCTGCTCCTGCCCCACCGCCGGCTCATCCGCCTCGCTCCCGGTGAACACCGCGAATACCGCTGGCTGCCCTGGCCCCAGGCGGCGCGGCGGGCCACCTCCTGGAGCAACCGCGAGGCCATCGTTCTCCTGGGTGAGGGGTTGTTCGGGGTCCGTAAACGTTTCGAAGGTAGCGCCTCTGTGCCGTCCCGGCGGTATACCCGTCGCACGTGAATATTTCCATCCCTTGGTCCGTGAACGGCACTTGCCTGTGCCACGCCTCGTTTTTCGAGGGTGTTCCTCGGGCCCCTGGGCAAGGCGCGGAAGCAAGTCACGGCCGGGACTAGGGCGAACACTCGCCACCCAGCCCAGGGGTGCGAGGAGCGGCCGCAGTCGCGGGATATTCACGTGCCACGGGTATATACACGGGGACCGCCCGGGACAGGCGGTGCTGAGTGGACCAGGTGATACGGGTAGCGATTCAAATAGTTGATCGATATCAATGCGATTCATCAATGCCTTGCTAACCTGACGACGGCCATTCGTCGTTCGACGTTTGGTCGAACCGATTGACACAAATGGGGGAAACAGCATGAATGAAAGGGGTTTGCGCAGACTGTGGGGCGGTCTGCTGTGGACGATCGGCGGCGTCTTCGCGCTCGCCGGCGGGGCGAGCGCCGGTTCGGGGTGCCTCGCCTGCCACCAGGGGATCGAGAGCATCCGCGATCCCGGTACGCCGATGATGGCGATGATCAAGGGGCTCGGGAAGACCCACGGCGATGCCGAGGGGTGCGTGGTCTGCCACGGCGGCGACCCCATGGAGACCCAGGACAAGAACAAGGCCCATTCCGGCTCGCCCGCCGGACTGAAGGCGGCCAAGGGTCCCCAGACCTTCTATCCCGATCCCGGGGCCATGGACGTCAACCGCTTCACCTGCGGCCAGGCGGCCTGTCACCAGGGCTATCCGGACCGTCTCGAAAAGGCCCTGATGAACACCGAGGCCGGCAAGATCCAGGGCAATCTGCACACCTGGGGTATCAAGGAGGTGCAGAACCACAAGGTGCCCTGGGGCAACTACGCCATCAAGGACGGCGACGGCCCGGTGCCCGCGGTGGGCACGCCCGCCTACAAGGCCTACATGAAGGATATGATGGCCGCCCACAAGGACCAGTTCCCCAGCGAATTGGCGCAGATTCCCCAACCCTCGGTGGCCGAGATCGAGAAGGACCCGAAACTGGCCGGCTTCACCTACCAGCGCCAGCAGTGCCAGCGCTGCCACGTCACCGTCAAGGGGCGCGAGAAGCGGGGCGACTACCGTGGTCAGGGCTGCTCCGCCTGCCACATCCCCTACGGCAACGAAGGGCTCTACGAGGGCAACGATCCCACCATCGACAAGCACCAGAAGGGGCACATGCTCACCCACCAGATCCAGGCCACCCGCAAGTCCGTGGTCAAGACGGGACACATTGCCTACTCCGGCATTCCCGTGGAGAGCTGCAACCACTGTCACAACCGCGGCAAGCGGATCGGTGTCACCTACCAGGGCCTGATGGAGTTCCCCTACGGCTCGCCCTGGAACGAGAAAGGAATGAAGCAGCCCAAGCTGCACACCAAGAAATACCTCTTCATCTCCGACGATCTCCACCACCAGTACAACCAGAGCCGGCCCGGCAACCCCAAGGGCGGCATGTTGTGCCAGGACTGCCACACCACTATCGACATGCACGGCGACGGCAACATCCCCGGCACCACGCTGGCGCAGGTGGAGATCGAGTGCCAGGACTGCCACGGCACGCCCGAGAAGTTTCCTTGGGAGCTTCCTCTCGGCTATGGCGAAGAGTTCAAGAAGGACCTGAGCAAGGCGCCGCCGCGCGGCCTGGCGCAGAAACCGCTCGACCAGACCGCCGCCTTCGCCACGGTCTATCCCAAGGGGGACGGCTATCTTCTCACCGCCCGGGGCAATCCTTTCGGCAACGTGGTGAAGCAGGGTAAGAAGGTGATCCTCCATTCGGCCACGGGCAACGATTTCGAGGTGCCCATCCTCAAGCAGATCAAGCTCGACGGCGCCTGGAAGAGCCAGAACGCCATGGTGGCCATGAGCAAGGTGAAGAAGCACAACGAGAGCCTCGAGTGCTACACCTGCCACGCCTCCTGGGTGCCGCAGTGCTACGGCTGCCACGTGCAGATGAACTACGGCAAGGGCAAGGACGGCAAGCCCTATCACGACACCGACTGGATCGCCTCGGGCTCCAAGCGGAACGCCGACGGTTCCACCGCCGAGTCCACCCTGGGGGTGAAGGGTATCCAGAGCCCGGGCAAGGCCTTCGAGACCCGCTCCTATCTGCGTTGGGAAGACCCGGTGCTGGGCATCAACGGCGAAGGCCGGGTGACGCCCCTGATGCCGGGCTGTCAGGTGGTCTACACGGTCATCGACCGCAACAACAAGACCATCGCCCTCAACCAGGTCGCCCACTCCGAGGACGAGCGTGCGGAACTGGGGCAGAAACGCACCCCTCTGGCTATCGACATGGCGCCGGTGCAACCCCACTCGGTGCAGCGCAAGGCGCGGACCTGCGAGTCCTGCCACAACAACCCCAAGGCCTTGGGCTACGGCATCGCCGGCGGGGTCTTCCAGACCCGCTATGTGGAGGATGTGGTGGAAGACCTGATCGACCAGCGCAACGGCAGACCCATCCCCAAGCCGGGCAACTACAAGATCCAGATCCCGAAGATCGCCGATCTGGACTTCGACTGGTCCACCATCGTCAAGGACGGCCAGCAGGTGCAGACCGTGGGGACCCACTGGCCGCTCTCGCGGGCCCTGCCCGAGGAGATGCGCAAGGGCATCGAGCGCACCGGCCTGTGCATGGGTTGCCATCGTGAGATGACCAACGAGGAACTCTGGGCGAAGGTCAACACGCCCGGGCGGCTCACCGACCAGCAGCACATCGAGATGCTGAACAAGATGCTCAAGGTGTACGCCGCGTCCAAGAAGTAGTCCTCAGAAGGACTTCTTCGACATCCTGACAGGGAGGGAGGGGAGGCCGCCATGTGCCATGGCGGCCTCCCTTTGTCGGCTATGATCTATCGAACGGGGTATACCGGGGCCATGCGCGGAATCGGTCCATTCTTTCTGAGCGGGTTGCTGTTTGGCGCGGGCGGCGCGGTATCGGCCCCGGGCCCGGCCCCCGAGCCGGCCACCGGCAACGGCGCCGCGCCCCTGCATATCGATCCCCTGGATGCGGGGCGGGCCGCGGCCCTGCACCGCGGTCCCGATCCACATGCCCGTCTCAGCGCGGAGCAGCAGCTGGCCGTGGCCGCCCAGCACATGGCCGCCGGACGCTATCCCCAGGCCATGGCGGTACTCACCCAGGCGCTGTCCAAGTATCCCCACAGCGCCCGCCTGTTCGCCATGCGGGCCGACCTGGAGAGGCGCCAGGGTGATATCAAGAGTGCCTTGGCCGATCTGGAACAGGCGGTGAAACTGGCGCCGGACGACCCCCTCTACCGGGTGGGCCGGGCCCAGCTCTATCTGCGTTTCCAACGGGTGGAAGAGGCCCTCGGTGACCTCGACCAGGCCGTCGCGCTGGCGCCCGATCTCATCCCGGCCCGCTTCAACCGGGGCGCCCTGCTGGCCAACCTGGGCCGGCCGCGCAAGGCCCTCGCCGATTTCGATCACTGCATCGCGATCCAGCCGGACCTGCCTGCGCCCTGGTTCAACCGGGGCTCCATGTACTGGAGCCTGGGCGAGCACGCCAAGGCCCGGGCCGATATCCGCCGTTTCATCGAACTGGCCAGGGAGCCCCGATGGCAGGAGGCCGGCCGGGACCTGCTCAAGGCATGGCGGGAACAGGAGAAAGGCACCCCCCACGGGCCGGAGGGCGGGCCATGAGCCTGTCTGCCCTGGTCCTTCTCGGGGCCCTGTTCTGGAGCCTGCCGGGCATCGCCGGAGAAGCGCCCGACTTTCAGGAATTGCTGAAGGAAGGCGGCCTGAGCTTCACGCCGGCCGCCGGTTTCCGGCCCCTGCCGGTGGCGCCCGACTACGTCCTGCCCTATGAGGCGCGTTATGTCACGGCCGACGGCGGACTGGAGGTGCGTTACGCCATCCGCCCCCTGCGCCGCGTGGAGATCGACTATCGGGATCCGCACAACGCCGCGCCCTCGCCCAACGATCTGTTCAATATGCTCTTCCGCGCCCTCGGCGAGACCCTCGCCAAGGACCACGAGATGCTCAGCCGGACCTATCCGCCGTCCAAGGCCCGGCGGGACTACAACGCGGGTTGGGCCGCCGCCGGCGTGTTCGACATCTCCCCGGATGTGAGCAGCAGATACCACCAGGGCATGCTGTTCGCCATCCACCAGAACGACAAGGCGGACGCCTATCTGTTCTTCCTCACCAACGACCTGAACGCGGAAAAGGCGCGTATCCAACGCGCCCGCACCAGCCTGCGCTTCCAACGCTTCGACGAGGATATCCACAGGCCCCCGTCGCCCACCCAGCTCAAGCAGTTGCCCATGATCCGCGAGGATCCACCACGCTGAGCGCCCCGCGGGTGCTGTAACGACCTGGTGGGTCCTGAGACAGCAGGCGGCGTGCCTGTGCGATGACACCCTTGTCGCCTGGGAAGGCTGCGACGACAAGGGTGCAGAGGAACGGCGGGCCGGGCTGGGCAGCTCCTGGGGGGCTGACCGGCGGGCGGTGCCCGTAGCGATCTCGCCGCGCCCGTCCCCCTGCCAGGGGGCAAATCACACAGCGACGCACGGAATGGGATGTTACCATCGAAGATCCCTCCCGAAGTTGCGCTTCGTCCCCATGCAAGACATTCGCCGCCTGCACCGTCTGGTGTGCCTCAGCGAGGCCGACATCGATACCCTGGCCACTCATAGCGGTCTGTTGCAGGCGATCCTGGCGGAAAGGCGCGAGGAGTACGAGGCCTGGTTTCGTGAGACCTCGGCCTGGTCCGACGGGGACCCACCCTTCCTGCCTACCTACCTGGAGAGTTTCATCGCCGGGGAATATGGACGGGATTTCTTCCGAATCCAGTATCGACAGGCCCTGTACTGGCGTAATCATGACTGTGAGCACGCCACCTCCATCTCTGCTCTTAGTCAGATGCGCAGCCTGTTCGTCGACCAGCTCATGGCCCAAGGCGGGCAGGAGGTGGCCCGCTCCCTGTGCCGGGTCATCGATCTCGCTCAGGCCATTCAGGCCTTGGTCACACATCTGGTCATCTCTCTGCAGCGCTACCAGGAGGTAGTGGACAAAGAGCTGGCGCGTATACACCACAGCTGTGAGACCCTCCTCATGGTGGATCGGGACCAGGTACTCAAGGCTTACACCGACCACCTGGAGTGGAAGTCGCGTGTCTATCGGTTGGCCCTGGGCGAGCCGGTGGCGCGGGAACTCCTGCCCCTGTCCGAGAACGCCTGCGATTTGGGCCGGTGGCTGGACGCCGGCGGCCTCGAACAGGTCCCCGAAAAGGAGCGCGAGGGGCTGAGATCGGCCCATCGACGCCTCCACCGCCTCACCCGCCTGGCCTTCGAAGACGCCGACGCGGGCCGTCCGTATGGCATCCTGGACTACCTGGCTGATATCGAGGCCGCCTCGGACGAGATCGTGGATATCTTCGGCCAAGTGCTCTATCAACGCCTACGCCGGATCGCCACCCAGGACCTGCTCACCGGCCTCGGCAACCGCCGCGCCTTCGATCAGCGACTGCGGCAGGACCTGGCCTATGCGGGTCGCGCCCGGGTCCCCCTGGGTCTGCTGATGATCGACCTCGATCACTTCAAGCAGGTCAACGATGCGCACGGTCACGCCGTGGGGGATGAAGTCCTCCGTGCCTTCGCCCAGCGCCTGGAAGAGGCGGTGCGGACGGCGGACTCGGTATTTCGCTGGGGTGGAGAGGAGTTCGCGGTGGTGGTGTTCCCAAAGGACAAGGCCGCCCTGGAACAGGTGGCGGCCCGCATCCACGAATGCGTGTCCTGCCGCGAAGTGGAGACGAGCGATGGCCCTTTGCGCATCACCCTCAGTATCGGCGGGACCTTCCTGGACGCGGGGACGGAAATCGATGCCGAGGCCCTGTTCTCCCTGGCCGATAGCCTCCTCATGGAGGCCAAGGCGGAGGGGCGCGATCGGGTGGTCATCTCTCGGGCCACTGGGCCGTGAGGCAACTCAGTGCTCCGCGCCATCGCCGCCGCCATCCCAGGCGCAGGCTGCCGGGGACGTTCCCGCCATGGACACGAATATCCCCTAACTGCCTGAACGCCCCATGGAAGCGCCCGGCGCAGGGCCTCCAGGTGCTCCGGGAGGCCCAGGAATTTCAGCGGGCTGTAGTGTCTGTTCATGGCCGATGCCTCTCGGGCCGTGGGAAGCCGCGGGAGACGCGGCGGCACCTGCCGACCCCGCCTTGCCCCCGGACCGGATCCGTCACGAATCTTGCACGGGTATCGCCAGAGACCCTTGCCGACGACCCCGCGCCGGACTTCCGGCACCCGCGCGCCGGAACAGGGACGGCGCACTCCGCCCCCGTACCCCTCATGAACAGACACAGGCCGCCCACCAGCCAATGACCACAGGACATCAGGACACCTATTTCATCGACCGCCACCGCGCCTTGCGCGTCGCCCTGGAACAGAACCGGGTGATCCTCGAATCGGGTGAGGAGGCGGTTCAACTCTGCTACTACGACGGCGAACCCCTGTCCCATGCCCCGCCCAACCTGGTCAACGTTCCACTCGTCCATCTACTCCGTTTCTTCGACGAACATCCGTTGCGCCTGCCCGGGCGATTCGAGTGCGGCGGCCTGGATCTGCCGCCGGAGGTCCGCGCCGCGCTGCAACAGGCCTTCGACGAGGCCGTCTCCACCCTACGGGCGCATCGCGAGGCAGTGGCTGCATCCGGCATCCGCCCATTCGCGGAGGACACCTACTACATCGACCCGGTAGTCGCCTATCAATGCGCCCTGCTCCAACAGCAGGTGAATCTCGGTCACCGCTCGGTGTTCGGCAGACAACTGTGCTACTACGACGGCGAGCCCCTGGCGGATGCCCCGGACAATCTCATCCCGTTGCCGGCCCGAGATTTCGTCCCGCGTCTGACGGTGACCCGCTACCGACGGCCGACGCGCATCGCCCTGCCAATCGCCACGCCGGAGCCTCGGCGCCGTGACATCGAGCAGGGATTCGCGGCCTTGAATGCGCAAGTGGCCGCGAACCGCCAGGCCCTCTTCGAGGAGCTGACGGAACGGTGCAGAACGCGCGCGGTGGACGACTTCCAGGGGCCGTTGCGGGTCTTTCTGCCCGCGTCCCGGGTGACGGAAGTGATGCAATACAGCTCCCGGGGCCTCGCCCGGGCCTTCGAGAAACTGGGCCATCGGCCGCTGTTGTCGATCGAACACAACGACCTCGAAGGCCTGGACCGTGTCAATCAACTGGACGCCTTCCTCCAACTGGGCCCACACCTGGTGGTCGACATCAATCACCAGGACAACTTCTTCCTCCATCCCAGCGTCTTCAACGCCGTCTGGTATCAGGACCCGATGCCGGAGATCGTTCACAACCGCGACCTGTTGCCGTGGCGGGAGCGGGATCTGGTCTATTCCTTTTCCCCCCGTATCGACGGCTATCTGCGCCGGACCGGCGCCCGGGATATCCGCCGCCAGCGCTTCTGCATCGACGGCGAGGTCTTCCGCGAACGCCCGGAGATCCCCCGTGAAGAAAAGATCGTCTTCGTCGGCAGCGCCTACGCCTCGCGCCTCAGGGACTCGGCCGCCGAAAGGGACCTCATCGACCGCCTGGAGACGGCCTTCGCCCAGGGGCAGCGGTTTTCCATCACTGAAATCGAAGCCCTGGCCGAGGCCCACGGGGTGGACGGGCGCCGCGCCCTGTGGGACCTGTTCCACTATGTGGTGCGCGACACCACGGTACGCTGGATGTGCGAGACGGCCCCCATCCCGGTGGAGGTCTATGGGCGCGGCTGGGAGATCTATCCGCAGGTCGTCCCCTTCTTCAAGGGGCCCCTCCCCCACGGCGAGCCCGTCGCCCGCGTCTACAACTCGGCCCGCTTCGCCCTGGTGACCCACCCCTTCGAGGTGCACTCCCAACGTCTGGCGGAGGCGGCGGGTTGCGGTTGTATCCCCGTCGTATACGACGCCCGTCACGTCACGGACGCCCCCTACTGGGAGGACCAGTGTCTCTTCTTCCACAGCCGTGAGACCTTGCGCGCCGCCTTCGCCCGGAGGCCGCGGCGCCCTCCCAGGGAGATCGCCCGGGAGTCCACCTACGAGGCCTTCGCCAGGTCTCTGGTGACCGAGGTCCGACGCCGGGCCCGGGGCACCTGAGGAGATATCCCTCCGAGCCGATCCACGCCAACGAGGGCTCCCACACCGGCGGCGGTGCCGGCCCCCGCCCTGACTCACTCACGCGCCTTGCCCAGGGGTTCAGGGAACGCCCTCGGAAGGCGGAGAGTGGCACGGGGAAGTGCGGCCTGCAGACCGAAGGACGGAAATAGTCAGAGGGGACGGAACAAACAGGCCGTTCGGGCTAGACGAAGTTGACGTGCGCCGGGGGGTTCCGGATCCGCCACAGGAAGTCGTTTATCGAATGGGTGCGGCAGTTGGAATAGCATTCCCTGTGCACGTCGATGCGTTCCCTGACCCGCTCCACCACCGCCCAGTAGCGGTCGCTTTCGAGGATCCGCTTGAACGACGTCTCCACCAGGTCCCCCATGCGGAACTCCTCCTCACGGTCGTCGAAGAACATCCCGCAGGGATAGAGGCGGCCGTCACCGCTGGAATAGAGCAGGAAGGGCACCCCCAGGCACTGATGGTAGTCGCGCTGACCCCGGTTCAGGATCTTGTTCCACTTCACGATGACGCTGTAGTCCGGGTTGCCCTCCCCCACCGCGGCGGCCTCTTCCAGGACCTCGGTATAGTCGGCATACTGGTCCAGGGCCGCGTATACCCCGAGATCGTTCCGCACCGTGTCGCTGCACTGCTTGATGACCAGGTAGTCCACCCCCAGTTCCGCCCCCAGCCGGGCCAGGGGCACCGCCTGATCGACGTTGTACGAGGTCAGGACCATCTGCAACCCCACGGTGACGTCGAGCCCCTGCCGGCGCTTGTGCCGCACACAGAAGCGGATCTTGTCGATGGCGGTGGCGAAGTCCTTGCTGGCGTGCACCCGGCGGTAGGCGTGATCGCTGGCGGCGCTGATGTTGAAGCGGATCCAGGTGAGGTGCTCCAGGGCCTCCTGGCCCGCGCGCCCGGTGTCCCAGAGGATGCCGTTGGTGCCCACCGCCATGTCGGCGCCCGCCTTCCGCCCGGTCACGACGGCCTCGTACAGGGCCGGGTTGAGGGTGGGCTCGGCCTCGCCGATCAGGGCGATGGAACGGACCCCCAGTTCGCCCGCGTCCCGCATGTAGGCGAGCAGCGGCTCGCGCGGAAACACCCTTTCCCGCCCCCGGCGGAAGGCGTTGGCCTGGGTGATGCCGTAACAGTAGCGGCACTTGATGTTGCAGCCCTTGCTCAGCCCCACGTCGATGTGCAGGGGGGCGATGCGTTCACCCCGCTGCCAGGCGGCGACCCGGTCGAGGTGCCAGAGCATCTTGTTGCCGTCCATGAGATAGCGGTCGGACCCCTGACCGGGAAGGGGGCGGCCCGTATCCCGGGGGCCGCCGGCGGCGGTCTCGTTGCGCGGATGAAAGGGGACCACGACAGAGTTGTTGTGGGACACGGGCTTCACCTCCTATGGGTGGTTTCTCGGGCCGGGGCGCCGGGGCCGGGGGCCTCCCGCAGATCCCGGCAATAGGCCTGCAGGGCCTGACGCCAGGGCCGCAGGGGGGGGTGTTTTTCGCTCGCCAGGGGGGTGCACAGGTTCTTCCGCGCGAGCGCCGGGAAGTCGTGGTGGGACGCCGGCAGGACCTCCACCGCCAGGCCCAGTTCCTCCACGAGGGCGCTCATCAGGGTGTACAGGGAGGCCCGGCCCTGGTTGGCCAGGTGATAGAGGCCGCTGGGGGCGTTCCGCTCCACCAGGCCGCGTATGCCCGCGGCCACGTCGGCGCTGTAACAGGGGCTGGATTCGATGTCGGCGGCGACCCGCAACGAGCGGGCGCCCGCGGCGACCCGCGCGAGCATCTTCTCCACGAACTGGGTGGTGCGCTGCGTGCGGCCGAACAGCAGTCCGATGCGCGCGATCAGGTAGTCTCCGCCCTGCTCCCGCACCCGTTCGTCGCCCTCCAGTTTGGTCCGTCCATAGAGGTTGCAGGGCCCCGGGGGGCTCGATTCCACGTAGGCGCCGTCCCCTTCGAGATCGGGGAAGACCGCGTCGGTGCTGATGTGGATCAGCTTGAAGCCCGCCTCCCGGGAGCGCCGCGCCAGGTGCCCGGGATAGAGGGCGTTGAGCCGCCGGGCCCGTTCCGGGTCGCGTTCGCAGGGGTCGATGCCGAGGAAGGCGGCGCAATTGACGAGGATATCCGGCCGGTATCGGTCGATCACCCGGTCCACCGCGGCGAAATCGCAGGCATCCAGGTCCCTGGTGCCGAGGCCGGTGACCCGCGCGTCCCGGGCGAAGGCCCGTTGCAGGGCGCTGCCGAGCTTGCCCCCGGCGCCGATCACGAGGACCGCCGGGCTCATGTCTCCGCCCCCCCGCCGCCGGCGAGACGCCGCGCGACGCGCCCGGCGACGGCCTCGCCGTCCAGACCGTAACGGCGGAGCAGGCCGTCCTGGCTGCCATAGCGATCGGGGAAGGCGTCGGGCAGGCCCAGGCGCAGCAGGGGGACGGCGACGCCGGCGTCGGCCAGGGCCTCGGCCACGGCGCTGCCCAGGCCGCCGATGGGGCCGTGTTCCTCCAGGGTCACCACGAGCGACCGCCCCGGCGCCCAGCGCTCCAGGGCCGCCCGGTCGAGGGGCTTCAGGGTGTGCATGTCCAGCACCCCGGCGGCGATGCCCCGCGCCGCCAGGAGGTCGGCCGCGGCCAGGGCGCGCTGGACGAGGACGCCGCAGGCGATCATCAGGACCTCGCCGGGCGGGCGCAGGAGGATGGCGCGGCCGATGGCGAAGCCGTGTTCGGGGCGGGAGACCACCGGATCGCGGCCCTTGGCCAGGCGGATGTAGACGGGCCCGGGCCAGTCCAGGGTGAGGGGGAGACAGCGGCGCATCTCCTCGGCGTCGGCGGGGACGATCACGGTCATGCCGGGCAGGGCGCGCATCAGGGCCAAGTCGTCGGTGGCCATGTGGGTGGGGCCCAGGGGGGCGTACACCAGGCCGCCGCCGTTGCCGATCAGGCGCACCGGGAGGTCTTGCAGGCACAGGTCCACGGCCACCTGTTCGAGGGCCCGCCGGGTGATGAAGGTGGCGATGGTGTTGACGTAGGGGATCAGGCCGTCGCGCGCCAGGCCGGCCGCCATGCCCACCACATAGGCCTCGGAGATGCCCTCCATGAAGAAGCGCCCGGGGAACTCGCGGCGGAAGGGCTCCAGGGTGCCCGCGCCCAGGTCGGAGCCCACGAAGACCACCCGCGGGTCGCGGCGCGCCAGGGCGTGGATGCCTTCCAGGCAGGTCCGTCTCATGCGTGCTCCCCGAGGGCCGCGCGCATCGCGGCGATGTCCGCGTCGCTCAGGCGCGAGCGGTGGTGCCATTCGGGGCGCTGTTCGGCGAAGGGCAGCCCGCGTCCCTTGACCGTGTGACAGATCACCGCCTTGGGCCGCCCGTCGCCGTAGTCGAAGCCGTGGATGACCTCGCCCAGGCCGGCGGGGTCGTGGCCGTCCGCCTCCGCCACGGCGAAGCCGAAGCTGCGCCACTTGTCGGCCAGGGGTTCCAGGTCCAGGACCTCGCGGGTGGGGCCGTAGGACTGGAGCCTGTTGTAGTCCACCATCACCAGGAGGCGGCCGAGACGATGCTTGGCGGCGGCCAGGGCCGCCTCCCAGATGGCGCCTTCGTCGAGTTCGCCGTCGCCGGTCACCACCACCACCCGCGAGTCCCGGCCCTGGATACGCGCCGCCAGGGCCATGCCGATGCCGATCGCCAGGCCGTGCCCCAGGGCGCCGGTGGAGGCCTCCACGCCGGGCACCTTGGCCAGCTCGGGGTGGCCGCCGAGGATCCCGTCCGGGGCGCAGAAGCGGGCCAGCTCGGCGCGCGGGAAGAAGCCCTTGTCGGCGAGGAGGGCGTAGAGGGCCAGGCAGCCGTGGCCCTTGCTGAGGATGCAGCGGTCGCGTTGCGGCCATTGCGGATCGTCGCAGCGGTAGCGGAGGAAGTCGTCGTAGAGGACGCGCAGGATCTCCACCAGGGAGAAGGCCGGACCGGGATGACCGCGGCGGGCCCCGGCGAGGGCCTCCACCACGAGCCGGCGCAGGTGCAGAGAGCGGGCGTCCAGGGGCGGGGACGGGGCCTCAGAGGGCATCTCTCACCTCCTCGCGCAGGACGGGGATGTGCCGCAACAGGGCGCGGGCGCGCCCCAGCCGCTCCCGCCGGAGGGCGTCGCCCGCCGCCGGCGCGGCGGCACGCGCCCCTCCCGGCAGGAAGACGTTGAGCAGGATCAGGCACCAGACCAGGGCATAGAGCGGCAGGCCGCGCTCCAGGCGGGCCGCGAAATCGGGATCGCCGCCCCCGTAGAGGGCCTGGACGGCGCCCAGGAAAGGCCGGCGCAGGGCCGGCGGCGGGGCGCCGCGCGGATGCAGCAGGATGTCCGCCACCAGCTTCACGGGGTCGTCGCGGCCGAAATACTCGAAGTCCACGTGGACCAGGCCGCGGGGCGTGCGCAGGGCGTTGTGGAAGCCGGCGTCCGCGGGGCTCAGGGTGAGCGGGACGGCCTGGTCCGGGGCGAGGCCGGCGGCCCGGGTGGCGTGCCGGTAGGCCCGCCGCAGGCGCGCCCAGCACGGGCGGAAGGACTCTTCCAGAAAGGCCCCGACGGGTTCGGGCAGCGGGGTCGCCCGGAGGCGTTCCAGGCGCCGGTGGATCTGCGCCTCCAGGTGCGCGGGCGTCGGGCAGGCCGCGGAGGCCCAGGGAAAGGCGGCCGCCTCCGCCGCCCCCCTGAGGCCGTGGAGACGGGCGAGGAAGGCCGCCAGCCGGTCGATGTCCGCCGCCCCCGGCTCCGCTACGGGGGTGCCGTCCAGCCAGGAGTAGAGGGCCGCGTGCCGGGGCCGGTCGCAGGCCAGCGGCCGGGGGACGGTGTCCACCCCGAGCCGCTCCATAAGGCGCAGCGCCGCCCATTCGCGCCCCAGCCGCTCGCGGGGGTCGTCGCCGGCGTCGGGATAGCGCTTGAGGGCGTAACGGGCGCCGGAGCGGGTACACACCCGGTAGACGCGGCTGTTGCCCCCGCCCGCCACGGGCCGGACGGCGGCGCAGGGCTCGCCCGCCAGGTCCGCGGCCAGGGCCGCCGGCGCCACCGCCGCCGGATGCCCACGCTGGCCCCCCTCCAGCGCGGCGTTCAACACGGCACCGCCCTCCCCACCCCGAGGCGCTCCTCCAGGTCCCGCCAGCCGCCCGCCCCCGGCCGCAGCAGGTGGGGCCGCACGCCGGGCGGGAAGGCGGGATCGGCCAACACCTCCGGGAGGTCG
>Ga0256841_1000286_pt1 | contig 54945 bp, 44 predicted proteins | sample 356308metaG_FD_185971 | JGI IMG/M metagenome (GOLD analysis project Ga0256841, IMG submission 185971) | Hydrothermal vent microbial communities from Mid Atlantic Ridge, Atlantic Ocean - 356-308 | ecosystem: Environmental > Aquatic > Marine > Hydrothermal vents | place: Atlantic Ocean: Mid... | reverse complement strand
CTCCAAACAAACCGTCTCACATGAAATGTGATCGATCACTCAGTTCTGAAACCTGCCAACGTTCAAAATGTGTGTTGATTCACATTTCACAAAATGTGCAATTGATTATCTTTACTTCAAATCTATAGTCATCACATCAATTACAGGATGAATCATCTTTCAGGCAACATCCACGTCTGAATCAAACGAATTTAATTGGTCTCAAACAAGAAGAAGGGAATATACCTATGCATCGATCAAACAGCAGAAACCTGTTTCTGAAATCTGCTTCTTTTCCAGTCAAAATCAGTTTTTTATCTGCTTCACTATTACTCATCAGTCACCCGGCACATGGGCTCGATTTTCATATCAAAAGCGGGAGCATCGATGGCTCGTTCGATACTACGATCAGTCTTGGTGCCGGGATCCGGCTCGAGGATCGCGATAACTCCCTGGTCGGCTTTACCAATGGTGGGACAGGCAGCTCATCCAATACAGATGATGCCAACCTGAACTATGACCAGGGCGATGTCTATTCCACAGTGTTGAAAGTCAGCCATGAACTGGACGTTTCGTGGAAGAATTATGGCCTCTTTGTCCGAGGATATTACTTCAAGGACTTTGCCGAATCGGAAAAATTTCCACTGGGCCCAAGAGCGGAACAACGAGTTAAACAGGATGAAAAGCTTCTCGACTTTTTTGTCCGGGGCAGTTTCGATATCGCCGCCCACAACCTTGAGATCCGGCTCGGACAACAGGTGGTCAACTGGGGCGAGAGCACCTTCATCCAAAATGGCATCAATACAATCAATGCGGTCGATGTCACGCGGTTACGATCACCGGGGTCGGAGATCAAGGAGGCACTCCTTCCGGCACCCATGATCTGGTCTGCACTGGAGCTGACCGACAACCTCAGTGTCGAGGCCTTTGCCATCACCCACTTCCGAGAAATCGAGATCGATCCCCGTGGCACCTATTTCAGCACCAACGACACCGTTTCTGAAGACAGTGACCGTGTCTATCTCGGCGCGGATCAGCATGGAATCCCCGATCGTTGGGTACCACGCGGCAAGGATCGGATTGCAAAAAACGGAGGAGAATTCGGACTGGCCTTCCGTTGGTTCTCACCGGAGATGAACAACAGTGAGTTCGGACTCTACTTCATCAATTATCATCAACGCGCACCCATTGCTTCCGTGAAACGGGGTGGCATCATCAGCACCAGCGCTCCTTTTCCGGTCAATGTCCCTTGTTCGGCACCCCCCAACCCAGCCTGTATTGTTGCATCCGAAGCGGCCAACTATTTTGTCGAATATCCTGAAGATGTAAAACTCTATGGGATGAGTTTCAACACAACCGGTCCTTTTGGAACAGCGCTTCAAGGGGAATACTCCTACCGCCCTAATCTACCCATGCAACTGGCTATCGGCGAACTTTTTAACGCCGCACTCGGGTTGCCAAACACCATTACCGGCACGAACCCACTCATGTCAAATGGAGTTCCTATGGGCACCGAGATTTCAGGCTATCGGCGCATTCCGATGCACCAGCTACAGCTGACTGTATCAAAATTCCTGCCCAATGTTTTCAAGGCCGACCGCCTCCTTTTGATGGGTGAGATTGGATACACGTATCTCGATCTTCCCGATAACTTGCTGTTTGCCGGCTATGGTGAGACTGCTCCTGTCGGCTCTTTTGGTGCTCCACTGGATCCTGCCCAGGCAGGAAAAGGTTACGCCACACGCAGTTCATGGGGATATATACTGCGCGCCTCAGCTGATTATAACAGTGCAATAGGTGCACTCATGTTGCAACCCACCTTCTCTTTCTCCCATGCCGTCAATGGCAGAAGTCCGACCTGGAACGAAGACGTGAAATCACTATCCCTCGGACTGAATGCCTACTACCAGGACCGATGGAAAGCCAGCCTCAACTACACCGCTTATTTCGGTGGTAAGAAATATTATCCAACACCCTCTTTGACCAACCCTTTCGCAACCGTGATCAATACCAACCGACTTGCCGATCGGGATTTTTTATCACTCAGTATCAGCTTTTCATTCTGACAAGATCATCAAGACTTACTTTGGAGAAATTGAAATGCAACAAAAACCTCTGACGCTTTCATTGGCACTGGCTTCATTCTGTCTACTCCCGCTACAAGTAGGTGCAGAAGCAGTAAAGCCGGGTACAGAACTGACACCGATTGGTGCTGAAAAAGCAGGCAATGCAGACAACACGATCCCCGCATGGGAAGGTGGCCTGACCAAACCACCCAGTGCGCACAAGAAGGGAACACATTACACCGATCCCTTCCATGATGAAAAACCCCTGTTCGTCATCACACCACAAAATGCCGATCAATACAAAGAGAAACTGACGCCTGGCCAATTGGAAATGTTCAAGAAATATCCAAGCTTCAGGATGCCGATCTTTCCGACTCATCGAACCGCAGCCTTCCCTGAAGAAGTCTATGAGGCAACCGCCAAAAATCGCTCGAAAACCAAATTGATCGATGGAGGTAACGGGATCGAAAATGCCACTATGGGTTTCCCTTTCCCACAACCCGAAAATGGTCAGCAGGTGATCTGGAACCATCTACTCGCTTACCGTGGTGACACCTATGGGATGAATTTTGTTCAGGTCACACCTACACGCAACGGTGACTACACCCTGGCGCGTATGGAGACGGAGTATGACTTCGTTTACGGCAATCTGAGCAAAACCGAAGATCAACGTGAATCAAACAAGCTGTTGAACTTTCTTCAAGCCTTTACTGCCCCACCGAGACTTGCCGGCACAGTCTTGCTGGTGCACGAAACAATCAACCAGGTTAAACAGCCGCGCACCAGCTGGGTCTACTCCCCCGGCCTGAGACGAGTTCGTCTGGCTCCAGAAGTTGCCTATGACAACCCGGCACCTTCCTCAGATGGCTTGCGGACTGCCGATGATTTTTCCATGTTCAATGGCGCAATCAATCGCTATGAATGGAAATTGATCGGTAAAAAAGAAATCTTTATCCCCTACAACTCCTATCGTCTGATCAGCCCCAAACTGAAATATGATGACTTGGTAAAACCAAATCACCTCAATCCAGAATATACCCGCTATGAATTGCATCGGGTATGGATCATAGAGGCAAACCTCAAACCTGAGTTCAGGAATATCTACAGTAAACGCGTGTTTTATCTGGATGAAGATTCCTGGAACATCACCGTAGCTGATAAATATGACACCCGAGGCAACCTATGGCGCTATACAGAAGCACACAATGTACAAATGTATGACGTGCCTGTTCATTACAACATGGTGAGTGTCCAGCATGATCTGCAGTCCGGCCGGTACCTCGCACTGGGCCTGCGAAACGAAGAACCGGTGATCTGGCAACCCCTTCAACGAACGCCCGGTGACTACACACCCGCCAAGTTACGCAAACGAGGCGTTCGTTAATGAAGCCTCTCTGCCGGAGAGGCATCTTTGCAATTCTGATAATAACAATGATCGTCGTCAACGGTTGTAGTGAATCCTCCCCCAGAACCATTGCCCGTTCTGTATATGGTTCTTCACAGTTGATCACCGACATGGCCCGTGTCGGCGATCGTCTGTTTGCTGCAGGTGAATACGGGCGGATACTGGTCTCGGAAAATGATGGCAGAGACTGGACGCCGGTATCGACCCCCACGACTGCACTGTTGACTGCTGTGTTTTTCCTTAATGAACAACACGGGTGGGCCGTGGGCCATGACATGACCATCCTGCATACGGAAGACGGTGGCAAGCACTGGGAGTTGCAATTTCAGTCCGAAGAGGAAGCACGGCCATTGTTTGATGTCCGGTTTATTGATCCGGATCGCGGCCTGGCCGTGGGCGCCTTTGGAGCCATGTTGATCACCTCTGATGGCGGCCGGCACTGGAAGAATATCCAGAATGAGAAAAATGACCGACACTTGAACGCCGTTATCGAACTCGCGGATAGCTCTCTGCTGGTCGTCGGTGAAAGCGGTACCGTCCTGCGCTCCCATGATTTGCAAAACTGGTCAGCGATCGAAGTACCCTACCAGGGATCACTTTTCGGCGCATTGGAAACGCCTCAGGGTGTATGGCTACTTCATGGACTCCGCGGGACGGTCTTGCGTTCTGACGATCAGGGGCAACATTGGTCGTTATTTCAGGTCCAACCCAATATTCCCTTGTACACGAATGCCCTCACGGAAACAGGCACCATCCTCCTCGCAGGAGCTACTGGAACAATCCTGGTTAGCCAAAATGCTGGCCAAAGCTTCTCGGTCAAAGGCAAATACGGCACCGAAACCCTGAGCAGTCTCCTCCCACTGGACAAGGACACGATCCTGCTTGCAGGTGTGCACGGTATTCACTCCTTCTTACTTCAACAACACGATTGAAAATGACCGTACGCGATCATGTGACTTCCAAAATCGCGGAGCAGATTTTTGCCTTACGTCGCTGGGTATTGGCTGCATTCATTCTCATCACCCTCTTCCTTGCCTGGTCGGCCACTCAAATCAAAATCGATGCCGGGTTCACCAAAATGATCCCGCTCGAGCATGAGTACATGCAGACCTTCATGGAGTATCACAAGACGTTTGGTGGTGGCAACCGGATCCTCGTGGCACTGGTGAGAAAAGATGGAAAAACAATCCTCGATCCGAAATTTCTGGAAACCCTCAAACAAGCAACGGACGACATCTTTTTCATTCCAGGTATTGATCGCACCAGTGTCACCTCGCTGTTCACGCCCAACACCCGCTACGTTGAAATCACCGAACTGGGATTCTCGGCTGGAAATGTGATCCCCGACACCTATTCCGGCAGTGAGGATGATCTACAAACCATCCGCCAAAATATTCTGAAATCCAGTGAATACGGCCGTCTCGTCGCCACTGATTTTACCGGTGCCTTGATCCGTGCCACACTCCAAGAGATCGATCCGGATACCGGTGAAAAACTGGATATATTCAAGGTAGCGGAGCAGCTGGAAGAGATCCGCAACAAATATGAGAATGAACACACCGGTGTCCACATCATTGGTTTCACCAAACTGATCGATGACATTGCTGCTGGCACCCGTGGTGTATTGCTTTTTTTCGCTGTGGCATTTGTCATCATCTCATGGCTGCTTTACGGGTTTACCCGCTCCCTCTCCCTGACGGCTGTGACCCTCTTCTGCGCGATCATTCCTGTGATCTGGTTACTGGGCAGCCTCCAACTGCTGGGCTTTGGTATCGACCCCATGTCGATTCTGGTTCCGTTCCTCATTTTCGCCATCGGTGTCTCTCATGCCGTACAGATGACCAATGCCTGGCGCCTGCGACGGTTGCAGGGTGAGGACAGCCTGAAGGCGGCAAACAGTGCCTTCAGGGAGTTGTTCATTCCAGGCACCTTGGCACTGGCCACCAATGCGCTCGGTTTTCTGGTCATCATGTTCATCGAGATCGAGATCGTACGTGAATTAGGGATCACCGCCAGCTTGGGTGTGGGCCTCATGATCTTGACCAACAAACTTCTATTGCCGGTGTTGCTGTCGTGGCTGGATATCCCGACTGCAAGGCTGTCACGCTCCATGCGCGTTGATACCTTGCTCGATCCTGTTTGGCAGTTCTGCGCCAGCCTGGCCAGGTCTGATCGATCCCGTTTCGTTCTCCTCGGTGGGATTCTGTTGTTTGCTTTCGGCGTATGGAAATCCCAGGATCTGAAAACGGGTGATCTGGGTGAAGGAGCACCTGAATTACACGCCGACTCCCGTTACAACATCGACAACCAGATCATCACCGGCACCTTCACTATCGGTGTCGATGTGTTGTCTGTCATCGTGCAAACTCACGGACTGGAGAGCGCCTGTACGGACTATTCGGTGATGTCCGCCATGGATCGCTTCGAATCCAGGCTGCGCCAGGATCCGGGTGTACAGAGCGTAGTCTCGGCAGCCAGTATTGCAAAAGCCGTCAATGCGGCGATGAATGAAGGCAACCCCAAGATGCGGACGCTGCCCAGAGATCCTGCCATGCTGGCCATGGATACGACATCACTGGATACCTCGAGCGGATTGATCGACGCCTCTTGCAATGCCATGCAGATCCTGATCTTCACCCGGGACCACCAGGGAGAAACCATTGCCCGTATCATCGGCAAGATCAAGACCTTTGCCCAGCGGCACAACACTGAGCAGATGACATTCAAACTGGCATCCGGAAATGTAGGTGTCATGGCCGCAACCAATGAGGCGGTCGATGCGGCTGAGTTACAGATGCTGGCCGCCATCTTCGGTGCACTGGGACTGCTCTGTTGGCTCACCTTCCGCAGCTTTTCGGCGGTCATCTGTATTCTTCTACCCTTGGCCTTGGTTTCCATACTGTGCAATGCCTTGATGGCAATCTTGGGTATCGGGCTGAAGGTCTCCACTTTGCCTGTTGTGGCATTAGGCGTCGGCGTCGGCGTGGACTATGGCATCTACCTCTTCGACACGATACAGCGCCATATGCACCGGGAAAACCCCCTTCTGGAGGCCATCTACCAAGCGCTGCAGGAACGGGGTGTCGCCGCTCTATTTACAGCCCTGACACTTTTTGTCAGTGTTGGCAGCTGGGTCTTTTCTGATCTCAAGTTCCAGTCAGACATGGGGCTTTTGCTCGCCTTTATGTTTCTTGTCAACGCCTTTGCCGCCATTTTCTTCCTGCCAGCATTGGCGGCAACACGAGTGCCGGAAAAACGAATGGACGGATTTTCTGATGAAACGAACGGAGTACAAAAAATGGCCCGGAATTTAAGTACGATCCTGCGAACCCAAATCGCCCTGTGGATTCTCTCTCGCTATAATACGCCTCGTGACGCCCTGCGCCCTGCCTTCAAACGCTATAAAAACCGGGTGGCTCTGATTACAGAGGATCAGCAACTGACCTACGGCGAGCTGCAGAACCGTGCCCTCAGGTTGGCTCAGGCATTACAGGCCAAAGGCCTGACGAAAGGTGACCGAATCTTCGTTTTGGTCAGAGATGATCGTGAACTGATCGAGATTCGGCTGGCCTGCTTCGAGACCGGTATCATTGCCATCTCATTTCTTCCCAGTGTGACACCCTCATTGCTGCAGTCGGCCATCGAAAGGATGAAGCCTGAGCTTTTCATCTACGACTCGAAACTCACACACTCGGGTCTCATCACGATCATTGAAAGCATGCCCTGGATCAAGACCGGTGAGCCGTATGAACGGTGGCTCAACGCCTATCCTGCCCAGAACTGTCAGACTCGGATCAAGGCTGACGATATCGCCATGCTTGGGTTCACCTCCGGCACCACGGGCACACCCAAGATCCTGACAGCGACTCACGGGGTGTTTCTCACCAGCCTGCGCCTCATCCTGAAGAACCTGGATGTGGTTGCACGTAGCAAGCAGCCTGAGAAAACTCTGGTGGGGATCCCCATGTCGGGAGCCGGCAGCGGTACGCTACTACCCACGTTTCTTTCCGGTGATACACTGGTGGTGCCTCCAACCTACACGGTGGACGCTTACATCAGGCTTATCCAAGCACACAATATCATGCGGCTTTTCACCACCCCCAGCCTGCTCATCGATCTACTCGATCAACCTGAAGCCGATCTCCCTTCCCTCAATAATTTGATCTACGGCTCAGAACTGATGCCGGTAGCAAAACTACGTGAAGCACTCGGCCGCTTCGGCCCCATTTTGCAACAGGGTTATGGTTGTGCCGAATGTCTTCCGCCGGTGGCCTCTCTTTCGGCCAGGGAACATGTCCAGGATGATGGCCCGGCACCGGATTCAATTCTTTCATCCGCTGGGCGACCAGTCGCACAAGTTCAGGTGATCATCGCAGATGAAAATGACACACCTCTGCCCCAAGGTGAGATTGGCCAGATCCTGATCAAAAGTCCAACCCAGTTCAAAGGTTATCTCGACCAGCCAGAACTCAATGCCAAGGTGTTGCGTAATGGCTGGTTGCACAATGAGGATGTGGGGTATATCGATGCCGACGGCTATCTGCACATCCTCGGTAGAAAGGCAGACCTCATCCGGCGAAAGGAGGAGGTGATCTATCCTCGACTGGTGGAAGAAGTGATCCATGAACACCCGGCGATCAAGGAGGCGGTTTTTGTCCAGGTGGGGCAGTGTGCAGTCATGGCCGTCTCCTTGCGCCGGACTGAACGGGATCAATATACTGAGAGTGAGTGGATCACACAATTGTCTGCATTCATGCAAAGCAGGGTTGCAGAAAAAGCCCTGCCAGACGATTATGTGATCATGGAAGAACTCCCTCGCAGCGCACTCGGTAAAGTCTTGCGGCGCGAAGTACGTGAGTTTCTGTCAGATCAGGATTCTGTTTCTGGCAGCTCAGCAACCAAAGAACCAGCCCAAGAGTCTTCCGATCTTTTCGTATAACTCCGGTAATGGACTCCATGTCGAGCAAAGCCCTCCCACGGTCACATAAAGCCCTCTATGCCTTGGGTGCCTTTGGCATGCAGACGCTGATCTCAGGGATCAGTTTTTTCTTGATGGTTTACTACACCGATGTGGCGCTGATCCCTCCGGCCCTGGCCAGTACCGCTCTCTTGGTGGGCAAGATCTGGGATATCATCAATGATCCACTGTTCGGTTGGTATGCGGACTACAGCAAACCCGGACGTTTCGGTCGTCGCCGCACCTTTCTGGTCTATGGTACCTTGCCTCTGGCGCTCTCTTTTGTCTTCCTGTGGATGATCCCTGATGGGCTGTCACCAACCGCTGCATTTCTCTGGATTGCACTGAGTTATATCTTGTTCGACACCCTCTTCACTATTGTCTCTGTCCCATACAGTGCCATGGGAACGGAACTGACGGAGGACTACGATGAGCGCACGAGCCTGGCGGCCTATATGTCGATCGGTGCTTTACTGGGTTATATCTCTGGTGCCATTCTCATGCCTGCCCTTTTCAATGGAGCAGGAGAACCCCATACAGGTTACGCTATGGCCGCGTGTGTTTTGGGGTTGATCGCAGGGATCACCATCGGTTTTCTGGCCTGGAAACTCCAAGAACCCATGGCCGAGAGGGGGGCACAAGGCCACAAGGTCGGCTTTCTTCAAGGGGCCAGCCGTGTGTTGAAAAACCGACCATTCCTGATACTGATCACGGCATTTTCTCTCATCCGCCTCGGACTGACCTTGCTCCAGACTACACTGGTCTATTTCATCCTCTATCAGGTACAGACCGACAAGGCGCTCATTCCAGGACTGATGATGCTATTGCTAGTGACTGTCGGGTTCTTTATCCCCTTATGGAAGTGGATTGCGGAACGCTGGAACAAAAACATCGCCTACGCCCTGGGTATGACTTTTACTTCATTGGCTGTTCTTGCCAGTTTCTGGATCCAACCGAACCAATTGCTGTTCACTCGCCTGCTGTTTATCTGTGTGGGTGCGGGCATGGCCGCCCACTGGGTTGTTCCCTGGGCCATGCTGCCGGACGCGATCAATTATGCGCGGAGGCACAAACAGGAGCGCAATGCCGGGATCTATTATGGCCTCTATGGGCTGGCGGACAAGATTACGCGGACCTTGGGCACGGTTTCCGTCGGCTGGGTTTTGCAATGGGTCGGATACGTCCCGAACGTGGCGCAGGGAGAACAGGCGCTCACCGGCATCCGATTACTCTTCGGTCCCGTACCGGCACTCTTCATTTTCCTTGCCGTCCCCTTGCTAATCTCCTATCCCATCAACCGGCGTATCCACACCTCAAGACAGAAAACCCTTCAGGAAATCCCTGAGGCTTGACCGCTGTTAACGTGTTCCGGGTGATTACTGAGAGGTCACCAGTTCCACCCTCTTCTCAGCTTGCTGTGAGACCAAAATAAGAAGGGCCGGCAACAACAAAACATCAAACAACAATGCCGCGACCAGTCCTACGGCCACGATCAAGCCGAATTCCGAGGTTGGAGAAAAGTCCGAGAAGATCATGAAGAAAAACTGTGCACACAAGATGAACGTAGTCGCCGTGATCGCCTTGCCGCTGGTTGCGTAAGTGCGTGCCAATGCCACCACCGCACTATGACCTTTTTTCACCCTGGACTGATACCCCTGATAAAGATGGATGGTGTCGTCCACCGCGATACCAAGCAACATACAGGAGACTACCGCAGTGGCCATATTGATTGGAATCCCCAAGAGTGCCATGACAATGAACACAAACACAATGGGGGCAAGATTGGGTAACATGCACAATAACGCCGCGGGCACGGAACGCCAGATATAAAGCAGACAGAGAAAAATGAGCACAAAGGCGCCGATGGCGCTGTAGAACTGTCCCGACATCAATAGCCTTTCCTGTTCGGTGAACAACTTACCGTGTCCAGCGATCGTCCATTTTAGATCCGTATCAATAGAATCCAGGATCGCCTCGAGCCTGGAAAGGCTGGCCCGGACAGCTCGTGCACCGTGGAGGTCGAGATTTAGGGTTACCCGAGTGCGTTGGAATTCCCGATCAACCAATTCAAACAGATCATTTCCATCGTAGATGAACAGATACTGACTGATTAGACGCTGTTGATCCGGTATGACGCGAAAGGCTGGATCTTCACCATGAAAGGCCCAATTCATCTCCTCAATGATGTGGGGCATACCGACGACGTAATCCACTTCATCGAGTGCCTTGGCCTTGTCCATGAACGTCTTGATGGCCCCCAGCCTTTCCGGTGCTTTCAGGGCGTCCCGACCTGGTCCATCGAAGATCACCTCCACCGGTGTGATACCGGAGATATTTTCTTCCAGAAAGACCGAACTGGTGACAAAAGGATGATCGGGGGGGAACTGTAAAAAAGTGTCCGTTTCGACCTTGAGTTTCGGCAACTGGCTCATTCCGAGTAACAGAACCATACCAATGACGGTCAAGGTGACCCCAGCATGGCGTATGCCGAACCGGGAAAATCTTCTAATCAGAAGGCCGACACCATTGATCCCGCTATGCTGTGTCTCCCAAGATCCCTTGTCCCATTCGGCAAAGATCGCCGGCACTATGTACAAGGTGATGAGATACAACATCAGCAGGGTGGCGGCACAAACGATGCCGAAGATCCTGAGAGGAGGAAGTGGGCTGAAACCAAGAGAGGCAAATCCGATCGCAGTGGTAATCACTGTATAAAAAACCGGCTTTTTGATCTCGGTGATCGACGCCTTCACTCGCTCCCAGCCCTTCAGGCCACGTTTCGAAAAATACAACAGGGCATTATAGAGATGTATAAGCAGCGCAATGCTCATGACCGTAGCCACCGATGAGACCATCGACAAAGGCATGGTGAAAGGCTCACCCGAAAGGGCTACTCCAGCAAGCGCAAAGGCATTGATGGTGGTGACCACGGCCAACATAACCAACAACGGCAGAAAACGACGAAACATCCACCACAAAAGGAACACCCCGATGGTGATCCCGGCCGGAACAAACCGCAGGTTGTCCCGGATCATGGAGTCGTACATGGCGGTGTCCAGTGCAAGGTTCCCCGACAAACCATGAAAACGGTTTGTTAGCCCTTGCCTGTGGATCTGTTCGTGGATGATTTTTTCCAGTGCAAGAACCTGGCGGCTATCTTCAACGACTTCTGTCACAGGCCGTACGATCACCGTAGTCACTTCACCATCTGTCGAGACAGTCATTCCGGGCGCAAACCGATCTGACAAAACCCATCGTTTACGCTGATCAGGGTCCCTTCCATCCTCAGCCGAGAGCAGCGGCTCGACGATAAAACCATCCTCAGTGCCTTCGATGTGTTCCTGGGTAGTGATATTGATCACCCGTTCCACCAGGGGACTTTCCTCCAACGCTTCCGTAAGACGTTCCATGGCCGACAGGAAGTCATCCGTAAACAGGTTTTCACCTTGAAAAATGAGAATGAAGACCTGATCGAGGGGGAATTGTTGTCGCAGCTCACTCTCGAAACGAATGGTTTCCGAGTCTTTCGGAAAATACAGCTTCATGGCATTGTTAGGTGTAATGGTCATTGCCACCGGGATAGCGGCCAGAGTGATCATCAACAGCAAAAGAAGGCTGAAACGTGGAGACTTGACGGGTTTCATTTTGCTCAATAGCGCAACCTCCACCCTGCCGTGATCAGATCATGATCATCGAATGCATGGCCCAGTGTGCCGATATCACCTTCGAAGATCCTCATGCCGACGAAGAACTCATTGTTTTCCAGACCGATATAGGCAACCTCGGGGTTGAGATAGAGATCGTAAGGGGCAACTCCAATGTTGAAACGCAACCGCTCCCGCCACCGGTTCCGTGCATGGATATTCTCGATCTCGCCGTTGATCACCCAAACCATTTCATCTTCCATAACCTCGAACTCACCAAGGTTCAGAAAGCGATTCATCAATTGCACGTTCATCCGCAGATTGGCATCACCCGGATAAAATTCATAGCCTACTCCCCAATTGAAGCTTTGCACGGTCTCCATGAGAAAATTATCTGCCCGGGTCACCGGAACATCTGAGAGCCAGGCAGCCTCGATCCGCAATACACCGTCGGCAACGGAAAAACCGGCATCGGCGCCAAGTGACCAGGTCAGAGGATGCAGGCCGATCATGGCCGGCTCTCTGATTGAGGCCACGGAAAGCGCAGGATCAACGCCGGAAAATGTTGCTGCTAACAAGGAGTGATTGATTTCATAATGGGGCAGGGAATGTCTGCCACGTTGCAATGTCATTCCGTAGTCAAAACCGTCTCCGATGTGACTGAGACGTATCCCGGCGCCACCAAAACCGCTATCGTGGTCCTCGATTTGGCCTTGCCTTGCAATTTCGTTCATCAAGGGATTATTCGGCCCTGTCAACACTCGTCCACTGTATCGATCGATGGGTGACCAGGCACTTCCCAATTCTGGAACCACTGCACTCCGAAAGAACGGGATCACCAGAGTGTCCAGCTTGAATGAACCCAGAAAATTCTCCAACCGAATGGCAAACGAAGGACGCCGTTGATCACGCAACTCATCGGCGACAATACGTGAAAAATCCCGGGTACTCAGGAGATCGTTTGGAGGAAGAAAATCGAGCCGCCCCCACATGACTTTTTGGGCACCTATCGTCAAGCTGTAGGATGGGCCACGGTAACGAAGGAATGACTCGCCATAATCCAGCTTGGCATCTGTGTACCCTCGGGTCCCGGTCTGGAGATGGGCATCAAAACGTCCGCTCAGCGTGATCTCCCACCGCCCGAATTGCCGGAAGGCAAGCGCCTCGCCTCGCAGGTAATTGATCGTACTGGCTCGTGGAATATTCTGAAATGGCACCCCCACTTCAACCGCGGCATTCGACAACTTGATGCCGTACTCTTTTTTTGCCTTTGTGTCTGTATTACGGATCGTTTCCGAAGATGTGGATGGATCGTCCTCGACGAGCAACAGCTGATCGGGTTCATCTTTTGCAACTTTCCGGCCCGTTGCAAATTCCTCCGATGACATTTTGAGTGAATCATCGATTTCACCCCAATCCTTTATTAATCGTGCCCTGAGCGGAGGACGATCGGCAATCCGCATTTCGAGATTATGATACCCTTTCTCCCGCAATTTCCTCTGCATCCTGAAAAGGTCGATGGAACGATGATACCTTCCAATCTCAACATAAAAGGACTGCCTGTCAGATTCAGCCATGACCCTTCCGGGGATACCTGATGACCGCAAATCTCTGACCGCTTTTGCAGCATCCGTGTATGTTTCAAAACCCGCAATCCTCAACGTTGCTGCAATCTCTTCCGCCTCTGAAGTGTGGACGATGGAGAACAGAAACAACATGGACAAAAAAAGAATGTTCCTTATTGCGGTTCCGCTTATCCAGCAATGGTTGACTTTCATATCTCCCTTCTTCGTTCAACTGTTTTTTTACTCTGGACGGAAGGACTCGTCCCGAACTGGATCTTCAAGAACCTGCCGTGCAAAGAGCGAGGGTTCGAGTCCCTGATTGTAAAGTACCTTGTCTGCAATGAGACGGGTTTCATGTTTTGATTCCAAATCGGTAATCCGCTGATCGGTGATCGTCCAGATCGACTGAATCTTCTCAATCTTCAATGCTTCAAACACTTTGGATGGCCTGCCCTTTTCATAGGTCTCGATCCGCAAAGGTAACAATGATTGCAGGTTGATACAGGAAACACGTTTGCTGTACACCGAGTTTTTCTTGTCTATAGGGATACTCTCGAGCAGTGTACATTCAAGGCCTTTTACCTTGTCCGTACCCAGAATCTTATGTGTATCCATTGAGACTTCCCGGTCCCTCAAATCTTCATAATAGAGATCCGAACCGACGAAACGTCCACCTTTTCTTTTTGACGGTATGCGGCGGGTTTTTCCAAGTTCTGGCAGATAGAGCCATTGATCACTTTTATCCCCTTTGTAGTTGTGGGTCAGTAAACCAAGGCCATTGACATCGGCCGGCTCAACAAAGCGAACCAGACTCATCACCTCTCCATTGCCAAGATCCAGTGTGAAGGAATAGGTTTTACGGTTTCTGGGTTTGTGTCCGGGCTCCCTGAGTATCATCCTCCCCGCCACGACCGAGTCCTTGCCATCCGGACGATCATAGACCCTCTGCGCCAACGCCCTGCCATCCTTAGCAGCGTTTGCCGAAATTGAAAATAAAAACAGCAAAGTGACACAAAAGTAAAAAAATTTGTTGGCCATGTAAATTAAAACTCCTTGATTGAAACACCTTGTTAAAGGTCGATAGAAACTATCTAAAAGACACCTCTAGTTTCTGTTGCCAGCGGACCTGCCCTGCTAAACCTGTAGCCAGGTTTTTCAAGCAGATGAACAGGTTTCCAGTGAACCTGGTCATCCTATTTCAGAGTTCGGATGATGAGTACCTTCTGCATTGATAAACCCATCACAAAATGAGGTTTCTATACAAGAAGTTGAGAGTAATTACTGTTTCAATAAACCTATAGACTTAAACCAAGGGGTTATTCCTCTCAACTCAAAAAATTCAATTCTTCTATTCCCATGGAAAATTTGGCCTCGGTAAGGAGACCACCAAAAATCACTATGAAATCAGACTATATGAAAAGTTTTGAACGAAATATCGGCGTGATCTCTGAACATGAACAACAGATCGTCAAAAATGCGACTGTTGCGATTGCCGGACTCGGCGGTATAGGGGGGGTCACCGTTTCCATCCTTGCCCGTATGGGATTTACCCGATTCAGAATCGCCGATATTGATCGTTTCGAAATACAGAACCTGAACCGCCAGGCTGCTTCTTCACATTCTGTGCTTGGCAAGAAAAAAGTGGATGTGATCAGAAAAATGATCATGGACATCAATCCTGAGGCAGAAATAACCTGCTTCTACGAAGGGGTTCAGCCAGAAAATGTGGATCGGTTTCTTGAAAAAACCGACATTGTAGTCGATGCGATCGATTTTTTCTGTTTCAATGCCCGCAACACACTACAACTTGCCTGTGAGAAGCTGTCCATCCCGGTCGCCTTTTCTGCACCCCTTGGGATGACGGCAACCTTTATCCTGTTCGGACCGGGTTCCATGGGCTATCGTGAATATTTCGATTTTAGGGATGAACAGGACGCGTTCGACAAACTCATCCGATTCAGTGTTGGCATCGCACCATCCGCTCTACACCGCAAGCATATCGACTTTGATCCCAAAAAACTCATCGAATTGGAGACGGGTCCCTCACTGGCGCCTGCCGTTCATCTGGGCGGGGCCGTGATCGCAACGGAAATCCTGAAACAGCTCACAAAGAGGGGCACGTCATGCATGGCACCCGAATACCTGCAGATAGATCTGTTCAAGGGACGCATGGTCAAAAGAAAACTGTTGTATGGGAACCGGGGACCACTGCAAAGAATGAAAATCCGGGTAGCCAGCTATCGATATGGAAAATATAAACCCCGTATCCTGTCCTTCATTCACTGAGCACCCTATTCATTGAGCAGGACCCTTGAGTAAAAGTATTCCGGAAAGTGTTGCGATTCGTTTTTTGCCTTTCTGAAGATCACCGGCAATGGTTTCGATATGGAGTTTTGCTTGCCATCCATCCTCTGAATATTCAAGAGTCAGCTTTTCTTTTTCTTCCTTGGGGAGGAAAATCTCCCCAGCCCCAGGGAATCGCATCACGACCGGCTCCAGATCCAGGCTCAATTTCCTTTGGCCACTATCCGGTACGATCATGAGCCGGTTCTTATGTAAACGGATGGCAAAATGCTCCGGATCACGATCTTCACGGGATGAGATGTTTTTTGGTTCACACTCTTGTCTACAGTCCTGCTGATAGATATTCAGCTGGATCATCGTGTCATACCCTTTGACATCGATCCCAGTAAAAACACCAAAGCCTGTCAGGTCATGACGATTAAACTCATGAGCGACAATGAAGTTACCGGAATCAACCTCGGTCTGCCATTCACTCACATAGTCGATGCCCATGTAATCCAACAAAACAGCGGCTGGCTGTTGTTGACAAACACCGTCATCACATGCCTTTACCGTCTTCAGGAAGGCCTCCTGATCAGAGAACCAGGGACGTAATTTGTCCGCTCCTCTCCGGGAAAGAATATATTCAACCATGGAACTGATCGCCTTCCGGGTCGCAAAGTTGGGTTGGACTTCGGGAAACTGATACTGGTTTGCGATCAACAGTTTTTCCTCTTGCAACAGATGTTCAAGCCTCGAATACTGGCTTTCCACCGACAACACGTCGATCCGCCAAGGACCAGCCAAGGCAGCGAACAAAAGCAAAACCACAAGGCCCAGAGGCACGTGGATCAGTCGAAAGCGCTCTCTTTTGAGCATGGAGAATCCGATCAAAAAACCAAACCAAATGGCACAAAGAACGACAACATAACGTGCTTCAGTCACACCGTATTGTGCGATACGAATACCTATGGCGATGGCAAGGAGAACGAGGGGCAGGAGCAGCATGTGGTAAAAGTGACGATGAAACCAGCCGAGCAGAACGCCACCGCGATCACGAACAGGATAGATGGTCAAATGAGTGAGAACCCCGATGACACCAAAGGCACTGATCATCTTGCCCAATTGTCCCCGTGGTAATTCCCATTGCAGTAGGATCTTGACGAAGTAGGCATAGAGGACAAACATGAAAATTAAAGAAAGCGGTATCAGCAGATAGGTCTGGATGAAACGCACACCCACTGGAAGTTCACAACCAGGATCTGGCCAGTCAAAACGATCTGGAATACGGGCCAAAACGTAGGTCGGCACAAAGAAGATCCAACCAAACAACCAGAAGTTGGAATAAACCCGGTGGCTGAAATCGATCTCGAACAAATATTCGATACTGCTCAGGATCAGCGTCACGCCTCCACAGAGAACCAGTGCTGAGAGGCCCGCAAACAGCACACCTGTGATCAACTGGTAGTTGAAATACCAGATGGACGCATCATCATGATCACGTAACAGATAAGGTGCAAAACTGATAGCGAGACCTCCTGCAAGCAACAAGAGCATTGAGGCTGCCGTCAGAGATTCACTCCTTGTGGTCAGTAATGCAATCACACCCAGCCCCAACAACGCGACGACATATCGCCGTAGACCCGACCAGCCACGCCCCTCAGCGAAAAGTCCCAGTGCGGTGAAACAAACCGCTGTCGTGGCGGCAATCATTCTGGCCCATGCCATAAACGGATCAGGCAGGTAATCGGCTTGGTTGTGTTCCAGCAGGATCAAAATCGTAGTAACGAGTATGCTCAGCATCGCTAGCGGAAAACGCCACCAGGTACGGCATAAGACCGCAAAGACCCGCTGCCAGTTGAACATTGAAAAAACGCGCATTCGTATCCTTTTCATGGTCATCCTCTATACGCTCATTACCTTACATTGTAGTGATCCATTCTGGCAAAAAAGAGGCACAATCAGGATGAATTCTGTACCTGGGTTATCACACCTTCGAAGAACAGATAATGCACGCTACTCAATGACAGGACTCTCGGTTTTGGAAAGATTTTTCAGTCGTTCCATAAGCTCTTTCCAGTTAACTTCCCAGTTATACCCCTTGATGTCCAACCAGGGAGGAAGCCATGCGTGTTTAACGATATAAAATCCGTCCGGTGCGGATTCCACACCGCGCATGTGACAAGTGCTTTCGATAAGACGACAACCCAGTCCTATCCTTGAATAGGGAAAGTCTTCGAACATACCCAGCAATCCGCGTGAAATAGCATTGGATGCACCGCCACCACCGATGCTGGTCAGGTTTTCGATGGCGCGCTGACTGATGCGGTGACGGGACCGATCATCTTCGGGCGTTGTCAGCCAGGCATCGAATTGTACTGGTTCCCAGTTTTCTAACTTCAAACCGTGAACATAGCCACTCAACCTGCCGGTAATGTCGCCAAACTCGAATGTCTGCGTGAGTATCCCCAGATCGATATTATTCACTACGATATCCGCGTACAGTGTCGGGACCAGACCAAAAAGATCTTTTATCTTAAGATTCCTGATCAGGATATCACCATCAAACACCCTGACATGCAGGGTGCCCTCGATCATCAAATCGCCATGCTGATATTTAGCACCCGGAATCTCACCAGAAATGGTTCCTGCCATCAACGGCCACCCCATGGCCTCGGTAAACTCACTCAGCGTGATCGGCGTGAGATTGCTTTTCAAATAAACGGAATAATCATCCAAACCGAGATTTTCCATCACCAGTTCCTTGACTTCCAAAACGCCGTCAAACATCGGAACCCGCATCACCTCTCTCAGTTTCATTGAACGGCCTTTGGATGACAGCTTCATTTCACTGGCACCGATATCCACTTTGTAGATCGCCCCTCCCTGCCATCGCATGGCAGAATCCTTGAAAACAGGATCACTGTTCAAGCGGATGTCTCCATCCAGTCCGGCCACATGAAAACGGCCAGCAGGATCTTCCGCGAACACATCTCCCATGATCAGATGAAAGTCGGTAATGCCCGCCTCATCGAGTTTGAGATCAAGCCTTGTTCTGCCGACGATTTCCATTTCATCCAGCCCGGTTCCAAACAGGAGTGGCTGGAGATAGACAGGAAACATCTTCTCCAAGACCCGTGTATCCAGTGAAAAGACCAGCTCACCAATGGCCGTCTCATCCCCGGCATTGATCAGGCCATGGACCCTTGCCTTGAATAATCCTGGATGGTCATAGATCAGTTTCTGCAACTGGATCTGTTTCCCGCTCCAGAGAGCATCCGATGAAAGAACAATAGGCTTCTCCCCCGGTTCCAGCAGAAACCCCGGTGCGATCTCTCCCAATTGGATTCCCGGTTCAAAATAGATCGCTCCATCCAGCAGTGACACCTGCTCCCTTATTTGCCATGCTTCGCCATGCTTATGCAGCGAAAGGTCGAGAACGGCATCCAGTTCTTCTGCTACCGAATTGCCATCGAAGGCCAAATCGAATGTGCGTAAGTTTATACGGAACGATGTCAGAGTCGATCCCGTTCCGTTCACTGAGAGATCAATTCTGACCCGGCCTGAAAGATCAGAAACCTGATCGAGAAAAGATACACTACCAGCCAGAGCCATAAGTTTTTTGAGTTTTACGGCTTGCAGTCCCCTGCCTTTTAGGTTGGCTTTCCATTGACCCTGTCTCGAATCCAACTCGAGTGTGACGACGCCACCGCCAAAGTAAAGTTTTCGGATCGACAGTTGTATTTTTTCATCCGCGGCATAATAGCTAAAATCCACCTTGCCCTTCAGTCGACCCAGTACAGGGTGATGGACAGAAAAATCTCCAGACGGGCATTGAAGTTGATCAAACCGGATGACTTCCTGCAGATCAGGAAGGGAACAAACAATTTTCAGATCGCGAAAGGCCTCTCCCTGATCCGTTTTCAACTTCGCGATAGAGAGGAAAATGCGTGGAGGCCCTTGATCAGAAAAACCCACTTCAATCGCCACCTGGCGGAGATGCAGGCCAGAAAAATCTGCCTGTTCAACGTGGAAAGTCAGGGATTCGACAGCCTGGATTGCAATGAACGGAAAACCGGAAAGGAGGATAAAAAAACACGCACGGATCCAGACCTTCACGGTACCCGATCAGCCCGGGAAGACTCCAGTGGAGATATAGCGATCACCCCGATCGCAAATGATCACCACGATAACAGCATTCTCGACTTCTTCGGATAACCTCAATGCAGCGGCCACAGCACCACCAGAGGAGACACCACAGAAAATCCCCTCCTGTGAACCCAAAGCACGCATGGTCTCTTCGGCAGTCTGTTGATCCACATCCATGATGCGATCCACCCGTCGTGGATCGTAAATCTTCGGCAGATATTCTTCCGGCCAGCGGCGGATACCCGGGATACAGGCGTCCCCCTCGGGTTGGACACCGACAATCTGGATCTCAGGATTCATGTTTTTCAAATATTTCGAGCAACCCATGATCGTACCGGTCGTCCCCATGGAACTGACGAAGTGCGTGACCTCCCCCTGCGTATCCATCCATATCTCGGGACCCGTCCCTTCAAAATGGGCACGGGGATTGTCCGGATTGGAGAACTGATCGAGCACCTTTCCCTCACCAGCGGCTTCCATTTCTCGGGCCTTGTCGATGGCGGCTTCCATGCTGCCTTCTGCCGGTGTCAGGATGATCTCGGCACCATAAGCCTTCATGGCTGCTCGGCGCTCCTCGCTCATATTGGCAGGCATGATCAAAACCATACGATACCCCTTGATCGCGGCGGCCATGGCCAAAGCGATCCCGGTATTGCCACTGGTGGCTTCAATGATGGTATCACCCGGTTGGATTTCACCCCGTTTTTCCGCACGGCTGATCATACTCAGGGCCGGCCGATCCTTTACTGAACCGGCAGGATTGTCACCCTCCAGTTTAGCCAGAAGCGTGTTACTCGGATTTCCCTGCTGCAATGGAAGGCGCTGTAACCTCACCAGAGGGGTATTGCCGACAAAATCTTCGATTGTAGGGTAATCCATCATTTCAGAATTTCCTTTGCCATGATGATGGCGTCCTCTCTACCCTCACAGGCAGGGTAGTAGTTTTTACGCATTCCGACTTCGCTAAAACCGGCATCCTCATAAAGCCGGTATGCAGCGATATTGCTGGGTCGGACTTCGAGAAAAAGGGTCTCTGCCTTGTGATCACCCGCCAATCCTATCATGTGATCCAGCAACATACGCCCCAACCCATAACGACGAAAATCCTCCCGTACACAAAGATTGAGAATATGCGCTTCACCGGCAGCTGCACTCATTACACCATAGCCCACAACCTTTTCACCATATTCGATGACCCAACAACTGTATCCGACCTTGAGGCAATCGAAATAAATACTTTCCTTCCAGGGAAATTCATAAGAAGCCACTTCGATCGCCATGACCGCCTCCACATCCTCTTTCTGCATTGGACGCAGTGAGGCCAGAGCAAGTTCGTTGGCCGCACTCATCCTGCGGACTCCATCAATGACCGCGCCAGTAGCAGATCCTGCCAACTCTTGCGCTTTTCTGTGGGCGAGCGCAACAGGTAGGCGGGATGATAGGTCACGATCACGGGAATATTCAGTGGCTCATAAACGTGTTTCCTGCCCCGCATACGGCCAATGGGCATATCGGTCTTCAACAGATTTTGGGCGGCAATTCGACCGACGCAGAGAATGATTTTCGGCTGAACCAGTTCAATCTGCCGCTTCAGATACGGTTCACAACTGGCGACTTCCTCGGCTCGCGGATCACGATTGTTGGGTGGGCGACACTTGAGGACATTGGCGATGAACACCTCTTCTCTTTTGAGCCCAACCGCTTCCAGCATGGCATTGAGCAGCTGCCCGGCACGTCCGACGAAAGGCTCACCGTGGCGATCCTCCTCTGCCCCAGGGGCTTCGCCAATGATCATCCAATCGGCATCTTTGTTGCCGACACCAAAAACCGCCTGAGTACGGGTCTTGTGCAATTCGCACAAGGTACAGGCAAGCACCCGTTGCTCCAGTTGTTCCCAGTCCAGTGCACCGACATCATTCTGCTTCGAGGGGTTGATGGCCACTACCGGGTCTGCTTCCTCTGTCGTGGTCGCCCCAGCCGATTCTTCGTTCACGATTTCGATAATGGCTTTTGCCGGCAGACTGGGCTGTTCCCGCCTGACCCAGACATCAATCCCCATAGCATCGAGACAGGCCAGTTTGTCCATCAGACCTTGTCCACCACCTGTGGATGTTTACGATCGCTTGCGGACATCAATGTATTCAGAGCATTCAGATAGGCCTTTGCCGATGCTGCGATGATATCGGTATCGGCGCCCTGGCCATTAACGATGCGATCATCCAGCCGCAGGCGCACGGCCACCTCGCCTTGTGACGAGGTACCACTGGTGATATTGCTCACCGAATAGAGCAACAGATCGCTGCCGCTGTCAACCACAGACTCGATCGCCTTAAATGTGGCATCCACCGGCCCACTGCCTTCAGCACTCATGCTTTTCTCTTCACCATCGACCACCAGCGTGATCTGTGCCTTGGGTGTCTCACCGGTCTCGGAATTGACCTTGAGCGAAACCAATTTGATCCTCTCGTCCTCACTCGCAAGATTGGTCTCAGTGACGAGCGCCTGCAGATCCTCGTCGAAAATCTCGTGTTTTTTGTCCGCAAGTTCCTTGAAACGCATGAAGGCGTTGTTGAGATCCTCTTCTCGCTCGAATTCGATACCCAGCTCTTGCAGACGAGTCTTGAAGGCGTTCCTGCCCGAGTGTTTCCCGAGTACCATACGGTTGGCATTCCAACCTACATCTTCGGCACGCATGATCTCGTAGGTTTCACGGCTCTTGATGACACCATCCTGATGAATACCGGACTCGTGGGCAAAAGCATTGGCACCCACAATGGCCTTGTTCGGCTGTACCGGGAAACCGGTAATACTGGAGACCAGCCGCGAACAGTTCATGATCTGAGTGGTGTCCACTCCGGTGTCACAGGGAAAAACGTCCTGGCGGGTTCTGACCGCCATGACCACCTCTTCCAGAGAAGCATTGCCCGCCCGTTCACCCAAGCCGTTGATGGTGCATTCGACCTGGCGTGCGCCATGGAGAACCGCTGACAGAGAATTGGCCACCGCGAGACCGAGATCGTTATGACAATGAACTGAAAAGACTGCTTTGTCACTGTTGGGAATACGCTCAATCAATTCACCGATAAGGGCACCAAAACGATCTGGCAGATTGTAGCCCACGGTATCCGGAATATTGATCGTGGTAGCGCCGGCATCGATTACCGCCTCGATGATGCGACACAAAAAATCGGTCTCAGATCGGCCCGCATCCTCGGGTGAGAATTCCACGTCATCTGTGTAGTTCCGTGCCCGCTTGACCGCATGGACGGCCTGTTCGACGACCTGATCCGGCTCCATCTGCAACTTCGCCTTCATGTGAATGGGCGAGGTGGCAATGAAGGTATGTATACGTGCTGAATTTGCCGGCTTCAGTGCCTCACCAGCCTTATCGATGTCCTTGTCCAGCGCACGCGCAAGTCCACAAACCGTGCTGTCCTTGATCGCTTCGGCAACTGTTTTCACAGCCTCGAAATCACCGGGACTGGCAATGGGGAAACCTGCTTCGATGACATCCACCTTCAATCGCTCCAGTGCCTTGGCGATACGCAGTTTCTCGTCCCGGGTCATGGATGCGCCCGGACTCTGCTCGCCATCACGAAGTGTCGTGTCAAAAATGATCAATTTGTCTTTCATATGTATTCTCCTGCCAGCTATTCTAGCAGTTTGCGTGTTTTGGTTTCTATGTTGGTTTGTGCGTTTTTCCTCGCCAGGTATGTGAAACTAGATGCCCTGGACGGGCAGGGGGAGAGCAAGTGGCAGGCACGATAACATTTCACGCGAGAAGCGTGTGAATCGGCCATATTGTCGTGCAAATGTGTTCATTGGCTCAACAAGATAGCGACAAGACCGTAGGTTATCAACCTTTTTCTTCAGAACTTGAGCGTTTTTTTCGATGTCGGTGGAGTTGCAGCAAGGTCATCAAGGGGCCGGATAGGGCATAAAGTGAGAATAAAGCAAACAAAACCGAAGGCGGCTCCAGAGAAATGAAAACAAAGATCATCACCACGGCCAGAATATGGACAAAAGGTACCTTGCCCCTGAAGTCGATCTCCTTAAAGCTGTAATAACGCACATTACTGATCATCAAACCACCGGCGATGATGGTGGTGATCAATGCGATGGTGCTCAAAGAACGACTCATCTCCAACTGGTATTCAGCACCGATCCAGACCAGGCCTGCAATCAAAGCGGCTGCAGAAGGGCTCGGTAACCCCTGAAAATAACGTTTGTCCACCGTCTCTGCCTGGGTATTGAAACGGGCAAGCCGCAAAGCCGCAGACGCTGTATAGACAAACGCGGCAACCCAACCCACACGGCCAAGGTCGGTCAATCCCCACTGGTAAATGACCAAAGCCGGTGCCAATCCAAAAGAGATCATGTCAGAAAGACTGTCATATTCCCCACCGAAATCACTTTGTGTATTGGTCATCCGCGCCACACGACCATCCATGCCATCGAGGATCATGGCGACGAAAATGGCGATCGCCGCAGGTTCAAACCGCCCATTCATGGCGGCCACAATGGCATAGAAACCGGAAAACAGAGCTGCCGTGGTGAAAAGATTGGGTAGCAGGTAAATCCCCTTGCGTCGCTGTAGATGGTTTTTAGGCATTGCGGATACCACGTATGGCTTGAATGCACATTCTACTACGATAAACGAAAGAAAAGAGTCTGTTCGATCACACCGGGTTGGGAATTGCTGAAATAGGATGTGTCTTTTGATGAACCAACTGGCCAAGGATGCTGGTTCCCGACATTACCCGATTCCCTTGTTTTACCCTGACTCTGGAATTCTCTGGCAGATAAACTTCCGCGATCCCGCCCAAAAAGAAGTAGCCACAGCGTTGGCCCTGACCAACCCGTTCACCAGCGTGGGCATAAAACTTGAGTCTTGATGCGATTTTCCCCACATAGAGAACAATCAAGACATCATCTCCTTCGTCTGACTGGATCCAGATTGCATGTCGATGGATCTTCTCACTTGTTCCCAGTCTCGCGGGTTCTGAGGACCAGGTCTTGACAATCTTGCCCTCAATGGGACTACGAATACTGTATGTATCTTCGTATCCCATGCGTAACCTGATCCGCAGTGCATCTCTTCCGATCCATTTGTCCTGTACACTGGAGATATTATCCACATACCCGTCTACCGGACTAACGACGGCCAGTGGAGAGGAGGGAATCGTGCGTTCTGGATCGCGCAGCAGATAGACCAGGACAAGCAAAAGTAGCCAAACGGGAATTGAGTAGAGTGGCATGAACTCGTAGAGCAGAAACAGCCCTGTGAGGGCAACGATAAACAGAATCAACCATCCTTCCCTGGCAATAATTGTATAACTGTTACTCGGCATTACAGAATCACTCTTGTAATCGAACTGTAATAATTCCGCACTGCAGCATTTTTTGCAAGGAATTTGGTGAGAATAATTATTTCTGATCTGGAAACGATCAAACATGGGCACCGGATCCCTTTCCAGGAACCCGGTGTTGTGAGCTTTTGTCTAGTTTCTTGTCTTGTCTACGATTTTGTTCGCCTGAATCCATGGCATCATGGCGCGGAGTTTTTCACCCACCTGCTCGATCGGATGCTCCTTGGAAATCCTGCGCTTGGCTTTCAGGGTCGCCGCACCGGTCATGTTTTCCGTGATGAACTCACGGGCAAACTCACCGGTCTGGATTTCAGCGAGGATCTTTTTCATCTCCTTCTTGGTTTCTTCGGTGATGATACGGGGTCCACGGGTAATATCACCATATTCGGCCGTATTCGAAATGGAGTAACGCATGTTGGCAATGCCGCCTTCGTAAATCAAATCCACGATCAGCTTGGTTTCATGCAAACATTCGAAATAGGCCATTTCTGGTGCATAACCTGCTTCGACCAGTGTTTCAAAACCGGCCTGGATCAGGGCGGTGATACCGCCACAAAGCACCACCTGTTCACCGAACAGATCAGTCTCGGTCTCTTCACGGAAATTGGTTTCAATCACGCCGGCACGCCCTCCTCCATTGGCTGAGGCATAGGAGAGTGCGAGCTCCTTGGCCTGACCGGAAGCATCTTGATAAACAGCGATCAGGGTCGGCACTCCCCCCCCCTGGGTGTAGGTGGAACGGACAAGATGGCCCGGTCCCTTGGGAGCGATCATGATGACATCAACATCATCACGGGGCTGAATCTGCTCGAAATGGATATTGAATCCATGCGCAAATGCCAGTGCGGCACCCTGCTTCAGGTTGGGCTCGATCGAGGTTCGATAGAGTGCAGCCTGGTGCTCATCCGGCGCCAGGATCATGATAAGATCAGCCTCCTTTACGGCATCCTCGATGGGTTTGACGGTCAGGCCAGCCGCTTTAGCCTTGGCCTCAGAACTGGAGCCTGGACGCAGACCAACCACGACATCAACACCTGAATCCTTGAGATTGTTGGCGTGGGCATGCCCTTGTGACCCGTAACCAATGATGGCAACTTTCTTGGACTGGATCAGTGACAGATCCGCATCTTTATCGTAATAAACTTTCATTCCTGCTTCTCTCTGTTAGATTGACTTGATTTGTTTTGATTAAAGTTTGAGTGCGTTTTCACCCCGAGCTATACCTGTGATCCCCGTCCGTACAACTTCGATGATGGCCTTGCTGTCCAGCGCCTCCAGAAAGGCATCCAGTTTTTTGCCAGAGCCTGTCAGTTCAATGGTATAGGTGGTGTCTGTCACATCGATGATACGGCCACGAAAGATATCCACCAGTCGTTTGATCTCTTCTCGTAACTGACCTGTCGCCCTGGTTTTCACCAACATCAGCTCTCGCTCAATGTGTCTGACCTCGTTCAGATCGGTCAGCTTGATCACATCGATCAACTTGTTGAGCTGCTTCTGGATCTGCTCAATGGTAGCATCGGAACCACTGGTCACCAGCGTCATGCGGGACATGGTAGGATCTTCGGTGGGGGCGACAGTCAGGGATTCGATGTTGTAGTTTCTGGCAGAAAACAGACCAGCAACACGTGACAAAGCACCTGCTTCGTTCTCGAGCAGAATGGAAATGATATGTCGCATTATGATAACTCCCTTTCTACATCGACACCGGGTGGCAGGTCCATTTCATTGTGGCCTTTACCTGCGGCAATCATGGGATAAACGTTCTCTGTCTGATCGGTCACGATATCCATCAGCACCAGCCGATCTTTCATGCCCAATGCCTCTTCCAGCGCACCGGTGACATCCGCGGTTTTTTCCACACGCATGCCTACATGGCCAAAAGATTCGGCCAGTTTGACAAAGTCCGGCAGTGCATCCATATAGGAGTGAGAGTAACGGCGATCATAGAAGAATTCCTGCCACTGCCTTACCATCCCCATGTAACGGTTGTTCAGACTAATGATCTTGATCGGTAGATCGTACTGCAAGCAGGTGGAAAGCTCCTGAATACACATAACCAAAGAGGCTTCACCACTGATACAACAGACCAATTCATCAGGATAGGCCAGTTGTACGCCCATGGCTGCCGGTACACCGAACCCCATGGTGCCGAGTCCTCCTGAATTGATCCATCGGCGAGGCTTGTTGAACTTGTAATACTGCGCGGCCCACATCTGATGCTGTCCTACATCCGAAGTGATGAAAGCGTCTCCACCGGTCAGCCGACTCAGTTCCTCGATCACATACTGTGGCTTGATAATCTCACTGTTGCGATCGTAGCGCATGCAGTCGATGGCACGCCACTTGTTGATCTGCTGCCACCAAGCATCCTTTTCCAGATCCAATGGCTCGAAACCGCTGGCACGGATTAGCTTGTTCATCTCTGAAAGGACATTGGAAACGCTGCCAACAATGGGAATGTCCACCGCCACATTCTTGGAAATCGAGGCCGGATCGATATCGATATGAATAATCTTGGCATGGGGACAAAACTGTTCCAGTTTACCTGTGACCCGATCATCGAAACGTGCACCGATGGCGATCAGCACATCACACTGATGCATTGCCATGTTGGCTTCATAGGTGCCGTGCATACCCAACATCTGCAGATTCTGAGGGTCTTCTGCAGGATAAGCACCCAGCCCCATTAATGTCTGTGTGATGGGGTATCCCAGTAACCGGGTGAACTCGATCAGCTGCTCTGCCGCATCATCCAGCACGACTCCACCTCCGGAATAGATCATCGGTTTTTTCGCCGACAGGATGAGATCCACCGCACGTTTGATCTGACCAGGATGCCCCCGGGTGACCGGCTTGTAGGAACGCATTTCGATCTTGTCAGGATAATGATATTCAGCCACATCGGCTGTGATGTCCTTGGGGATGTCCACGACAACAGGCCCGGGACGACCGGTAGTTGCAACATGAAATGCCTTTTTGATGGTGATCGCGAGATCTTCGACACTCTCGACCATGAAGTTATGTTTTACACAAGGCCGTGTAATACCCACATTATCTACTTCCTGAAAGGCATCGTTACCAATGAGATGCTTAGGTACTTGTCCGGTCAGCACCACCATGGGGATGGAATCCATATAGGCCGTCGCAATACCGGTGACACAGTTTGTAGCACCCGGCCCGGAGGTGACAAGAACGACACCAGGCTTACCGGTTGCGCGCGCATAGCCGTCGGCAGCATGGGTCGCACCCTGTTCGTGCCGCACGAGGATATGTTTGACCTTCTCTTGCTTGAAGATCTCGTCATAGATATGCAGAACTGCACCACCTGGATAGCCAAAGATAAACTCGACACCTTCATCAGCCAGTGCCCTGAGTAAAATCTCCGCTCCTCTTATCTTTTCAGCCACTTATATTTCACCATGTTTCAAAGTTCCCCCGGTTAAGATGCCTTCCGGGAACAAAAATTGCATTACCTATTGGTAAGTGCCCGTTGCAAAAGGATCTGTGACAGGATTACCAAGGTTAATCGCGTATGATGACTGAAAGTAAGACCTCAGGTCAATATAGCGGGTGAATTTTTTATTTATGAGTGATCTTACCCTATGAGTCGTTCAAAATCTGAATACCCGGTAACCCGTCTCCCCTTGATGGTACTGGCTGTTGCATTATTTTCGCATTCCCTACTGGCTAAAGGTGTTTATAAATGCATCGACTCAAGGGGACATGTTGAATATACCCAATTCCCTTCAGTGCAATGCATGGCTGCTCAGGAAGTCAGAGTCGAGACGGGAACTGCGGACCCAACAGCAATTGAAAGACTGAAACAAAAACAGCAGCAGGAGAAGATCGCCGCAGAAAAAAAACAGGAAAGCGCTCTGTTGAAAGCAGATCAGGAACGATTTGAGAGGGAGATGCAGGAATACTGTAATGACCTTCGTACCAATCTCGATCAGATCAGAATGACACCCAGGGTTTTTGAAACGGATGCACAAGGCCACCGAAAGCTTCTCACTGAAGAGGAACGAGAAGCAAGAATACAAGAAAAGGAAGAAGCCCTTGCCTCTCAATGTGATCCAAACAAATCCTGAACCCTGAAAACAACATTGAATGACGTCGCAACCCTTGGATAATTTGTTGTAGAATTCGCCATTCTGTCATACACAAACTTATAACCAACATGCGACTGTCCAATTTTTTAATACCTACTCTGCGGGAAGCTCCTGCCGACGCGGAAGTCATCAGCCACAAACTGATGTTACGGGCCGGTATGATCCGCCAGACGGCCTCAGGTATCTATTCATGGTTGCCTCTGGGCTTGAGAGTTTTGCGCAAGGTAGAGCACATTGTCCGCGAAGAGATGGATCGATCGGGTGCGCAGGAACTGCTCATGCCGACAGTACAACCGGCAGGACTGTGGGAGGAATCCGGACGGTGGGAGCAATACGGCCCGGAATTACTGCGCATCACCGATCGCCATGGCCGTGAATTCTGTTATGGACCGACAGCAGAGGAGGTGATCACCTCACTGGTCCGGAACGAGATCCGCAGTTACAAACAGTTGCCGGCCAATTTTTATCAGATCCAAACCAAATTTCGTGACGAGATCCGACCACGTTTCGGCGTCATGCGAGCACGAGAATTCCTGATGAAAGACGCCTATTCCTTCCACCTTGATTACGATTCCCTGCAGGAAACGTATCAAGTCATGTATGACACATACAGCCGGATCTTCACCCGCCTGGGATTGAAATTCCGCGCCGTAGAAGCGGATACAGGGAACATCGGTGGCAACGCGTCCCATGAGTTTCATGTGCTGGCCGAATCTGGAGAGGACAGTATTGCGTTCAGTACCGACAGCGACTATGCCTCGAATGTGGAGCTGGCCCCGGCGCCAAAACCGGAACAGCCCCGTCCGCAACCTACCCAGGTGATGAAGACCGTCGACACACCAGGGCAACACAGTATCGATGAAGTCTGCTCATTCCTTGGCATTACGCCATCTCAATGCCTGAAGACACTGATCGTGGAAGGTAAAGACGACACCCTAGTCGCTCTGATCGTGCGCGGCGATCATGAACTCAACGCTATCAAGGCGGAAAAGCTGGAACCGGTTGCCAGCCCATTTCGTTTTGCCGACAGCGAGAAAGTCCGGACACTGCTAGGCTGCTCCGTTGGCTCTTTGGGCCCAGTGGGGCTCGAGATCCCGGTCATTGTCGATCAGGCGGCCGCCGTGGTTGCCGACTTCGCCTGCGGTGCCAATGAAGATGGCAAGCACCTTACCGGAGTCAACTGGGGGCGTGATCTGCCTGAACCCGGGGTTGCTGACATCCGTAATATCGAAGAGGGTGAGCCGAGCCCCGATGGCAAAGGCACGATCCGCATTGCCCGCGGGATTGAGGTGGGGCACATCTTCCAACTCGGTGACAAATACAGCCGTGCCATGAAGGCCAATGTCCTGGATGAAAACGGCAAGGCTGTGGAATTGATCATGGGATGTTACGGCATCGGTGTCTCCCGTGTGGTTGCCGCTGCCATCGAACAGAATCACGATGATGCCGGCATCATCTGGCCGGATGCCATCGCCCCTTTCCAGCTTGCCATTGTCCCTGTTAATGCTCACAAATCGGAACGTGTGGAAGAAGCCTCAAACCTGCTCTACGAGGACTTGATCCGGGCCGGCGTCGATGTGCTGTTGTGCGACACCAAAGAACGTCCCGGCGTGTTGTTCAATGACCTGGAATTGATTGGAGTTCCCCACCGTTTGGTCATCAGTGATCGGGGACTGGATGCCGGTCAAGTGGAATACAAAAGCCGACGCGATGAAAAAAGCACCGATGTCACTGCCGACACACTGTGGGATTTTCTCAAAGAAAAACTGAACCTCTGATCGCCTTACACAGATTCATGCCCCAGTTGCCGCACTTTGTCAGGTAATATCACCACTTCCTGATCGGTATATACAGGGAACCGTGGGATCAGAAAGCAAAACTCCGCGCCACTGTCCTGCTCGCTCTTTACTTCGGCGTTCCGCCAGTTCCAGGCCCAGATTCGCCCATGGTGAGCCTCGATGATTTCCTTGCAGATAGCCAAGCCAAGTCCGGTCCCACCCGGTATGGTACTGGTTTTGCTGCCCTGTGCAAACTTGTCGAAAATTGCCGTCAGCTCACCCTGAGGGATCCCCACCCCGGTATCCCGGATCACAAACAGAAGCGCCGGTACCTCTTCTGCATCGCTCTTTCTGCGTCCAGGAACCAGTGAACCGGTCTCGATAGAAATGGAGATACGGCCACCTTCCGGTGTGAATTTGATGGCATTGGAGCAGAGATTGGTGATCACCTGCCGCAGCCTTTCTTCATCGAACCAGGCCAGAGTCTCGCTTTCAGGTGGCAAAATCTCCAACGTGATGTTGTGTTCGATCAATCTGGCCTCCAGCTCGAGAACACATTCCTGCGCAACCTGAAGCAAATCGTTGGATCGGAAATGGTACTCCATCTTCATCGCTTCCATCTTGGACAGATCGAGCAGCTCGTCGATCAAATGAACAAGCCGCTCCCCACTATACTGAATCTGCTGGAAATAATGCTCAAGCTTCTCCTTCGATAAAGTTTCCAGCCGTCGCTTACCCAACCGGGAAAAGCTCAGAATCGAATGCAGCGGCGTACGCAATTCATGGGACATATTGGCGAGAAACGCGCTTTTGGCCAGACTGGCCTGTTCGGCCAGCTCCTTCGCCTGCCGCAGTTCGTGTGTCTGATCGGCGACTATCTCTTGGAGATGATCGCGATGACGCCGGATTTCTGTCTCTTTTTGTTCAATCTCGATCATGGCAGCTTCCAGATCACGCGTCCTCGTTTCCAGGTTACAAAGTGCCACCTGTCCACGCCAGTATTCATCAATGATCCGGTTGCCGATGACGACAGTAAACACCGAAAAAACAATACTGGCAGCTGCCAGCGCGAAACCAAGAGGGTCACCTTCCAAACCGGTATACAAACACACCGTGATCACTGGTAGAACTGCAAAAAGGATAAAGGCATGCCATAGACAGGAATAAACCGCCATGGTGCCCATGGAACCACTGATGAACCCCGCCATGACCACCATCATGGCCAGGCTCTCTTTACTGAACCCTTCCAGGGCGACAATCACCGCAACAAAGAGACTGAAACTGAATACATTGGCGATACTCCAGAATGCGTATTTTTTGAGTAAGAGATGGGTTTGATCCACCATGGCCCTGGAGATGTTCTGTCCGGAAAAATACCGACCGATGCTCGAGATTATGATCAAAACCACCAGAGGACCCAAAATCAGAAGATGGGCCCGCATCTTTGCACTCAGAAGTAAAAAGATCAGCGCCGTGGCAACATAGACAAAAATGGCAATCCGTGCCCGCTTGGCCAGCTCTTTCGCTACCCGGTTGTGTACCTCACGGGCCTGGTCTCTATGCAGCTGTCCAAGATGCCGGTTACGCTGAAAAAAAGCCTTCATCACAGCTTACCATTGGACAAAAAACCGTGATCCCGTTGTTGACAACTACCGGGGTCAAACTCATTGTCAGGGAACCACTGAATAAACCGATCATAAATACTGTATCGGTCTGAAATTTAATTCCTTGAAAAACAGGGTGTTATTGATAGAAAGAACTTAGCGGTGTTCTCATGGCCTCCTTCAGGCTGGTAAACGCCTTTCCCAGCTCGGTATAGAGACGCTGTTCCCAGGCATCTTCCCTGAACTGTTCGGGTTCACCAAGTGGCAGTCCACCGGGCAAAGCCTGGTACAGGTTCAATAAGGTCTCATGGCACAGATCACGCAGCAGCACCCAGCCCCCCTCTTCGGTACGCTGCACCCAGCCGGCTTCTCTGAGTGTCCGCAGGATCTGGTAAATGCGATCATCATTCATATCGGGTTCGAAGATAAGTAAATCAGATATGGTACAGGGCGTTCCCCGCTGCTGTCCTTGCCAAAGATGGCCCACGACACGATAGCTATCGACAAACAAATTCCTCCTGCGTTCATCCACCTCCCCAACGGAACGGTGATAGGTCATGTGGCAGCGGGTGATCTCGGCACCCAGCAGGATGATCAACCAGCAAAGATAGATCCAGAGCAAGAAAACTGGGATCGTTGCAAAAGCCCCGTAGATTGCCTGTTGGCTGGGAAAGTGTACAACATAATAGGCGAACAACCGCTTGGCGATCTCGAACAGGCCGCCAGCCACCAAACCACCAATGAGGGCACTTCGAGTGGAAACTGTCCTGTTGGGCAACAAACGATAGATGAGAAAAAACGCCAGTGTGGAGAGCACAAAGGGAACGATCACCAGTATTCTGTGTTTGATCCCGAGTGTTTCATCCACCTCAGTGAAAAAGGGTAGGGAAACCAGATACGAAGTCGCCACAAAACCTGCGCCCACCAATAACGGCCCCAAAGTCAAAATAGCCCAATAAGTGAGAAAGCGAATGATCGGTTTTCGCTTCTTGCGCACGCGCCAGATGGCATTGAAGGCATTTTCTATGGTGTTCATCATCAACAGCACCGTGATGAACAAAAAAACAATCCCCAATGCCCGCAATTCCGAGGCCTTCTCGCTGAACTGGTGCAGATACCCCCGGACGGTCTCTCCCAACGCCGGTACGAAATTATTGAAAAGAAATGCCTCAATATCTCTTTCGATACCCTGAAATACCGGAAATGCTGCCAAAGTCGAAAACATGACCGTCATCAAGGGCACCAGTGACAACAGTGAGGTATAGGCCAGAGCAGCCGCCGTGCGAATACAGTGATCTTCAGTAAAATGTTTTTCGACGAATTTCAGGAAGTCATACCAGCGGTATAGCTTGGAAAGAACCTGCGCGGGAACTGATTTCATATTAGAATATCCTCGGATAGTAAAGCAGGAGCGAAATTCATGAGTGTCACGATCTACCATAATCCCCGTTGTTCAAAATCACGTCAAACTTTAGCATTACTGCAGGAAAAAGGCATTGAACCGGAAATCATCGAATACCTGAAAACACCCCCTGATGCCGACACCTTAAAAAAACTGCTGAAACTGCTGGACATGCAACCACGTGATCTGATGCGCAAGAAGGAAGCGCCCTACAAGGCGTTGAGTCTTGCCGATGAGAGTCTCAGTGATGACGACCTGATCCGCGCCATGGTTGAAAACCCGATTCTGATCGAGCGCCCGATTGTCGTAGCCAACGGTAAAGCCGCGATTGGCCGCCCGCCTGAATCCGTTCTCGACATCCTGTGATCAGAATTCTAGTGCTCTATTACAGCCGTCATGGCAATGTGGCGGAGATGGCGCGCCATGTCGCCCGAGGCGTTGAACAGATCACTGACTGCGAGGCGATGGTACGGACGGTGCCTACTGTTTCCACGGTCTGTGAGGCTACCGAGGATGCGATCCCGGAAACCGGTGCCGTCTATGCAACCCTCAATGATCTGAAGCAGTGTCACGGGCTGGCGCTTGGCAGCCCGGTACGTTTCGGCAACATGGCGGCACCGATGAAGTATTTCCTCGATTCCACAACCGAACTATGGCTCTCAGGCGCCTTGAGCGGCAAGCCGGCAGCGGTCTTCACCTCCTCATCGAGCCTCCATGGCGGCCAGGAGTCGACCCTTCTCAGCATGATGCTGCCACTGTGGCATCACGGGATGTTGCTCCTCGGTCTGCCCTATTCCGAATCCGATCTGATCACCACACGATCTGGCGGCACACCTTACGGTGCAAGCCACGTTGCAGGCAGTGATGCTTCGCTACCATTGACGGATGAGGAAAAAAGGCTTTGTATGGCACTGGGGAAACGGCTGGCAAAGACCACACAAGAATTGGAAGCTGGGCGGTATGAATAGACTTAAAACCTCCCGTTCGGCGACCCTGATCGGTTATTTCGGATTACTGATTGTGATTGCCTACTGGGCCCTGAATCCCACCTTTTTGAATCACACTTCTACCAGTATCGTTCTGTTGTTTGGTGGACTCCCCCTGTTATTGGGACTGCCTGGGATCCTCAAACAGAAACCCTATACCCATGCCTGGATCTGTATCGTTTCACTGCTTTACCTGATCCACGGCATTGTGGAAGTCTGGAGTGCGCCCGCCAACAGAATACAGGCTTCATTGGAGATCCTTTTCAGTGTTCTGCTCTATCTTGGAGCCGGCTTCTATGCCCGCTACCGATCACGCGAACTGAAAACCCTGCAGGAAAATACGCCCTAGTCCGATTCCAGATCCACTTTTTCGTCGATGATCTTTTTCAACTCCTCCGTTCTGGCAAAAAAGCTGTCCAGAGGTTCACCATCGACAAAATTGAACTCCGGTGCCTTCAGTAGCACTTGGTATGAGGGTGTGTCGCTGAATTCCGAATCGGCAACCAATGTCTCCAGGAGGTAAAAACCCGCGCCTATGAGGGTCAGGATAACCGCTGTAATCAGCATGGTACGGTGAGGATATTTGGTGCTGTACCCCAGATGCGTATAGAGCATCCATACGGCGATCAGAAATACGAGCAGTACATAGACAGGCTCATACGCACCGTCGAGATCAAAAGCGTAAAACAGATAGCCGAGGATAATGGCACTCAGATAAAACCCCAGGTTGGCAAGAGAAAAGATCCCTGTATGGGTCCAAAAGGAAAAGCGGTCGATCATGATCTTGCCGAACAATGACCACAATCCAGCCCAAGCAAAAATTGTGGTGATTATGGGGATAGAATCTGCAAACGTCTTGATGCTGTCAGTCTTTTCGGTTTGCAGAAATAGGGTCTCCACAAGGATAAAACCCATCAAAAGGGTAAAGATGATCAGTACCAGCCAAGGGTTTTGCAGGGTCCAGAAGGAATTTCGAAGATGCCGATCGATGCGGGTCGGTTTGAGTGGTTCTGTGGCCGACCGGTAACGAAGGGTAGTATGACCAAGACGGAAGGTTTCATCGGAGGCAAGGTTAATGGTCTCACCCCTGAAATGGTATTTGTTTTGAGAAATCCCGTTGATGCTCTCGAGATCCTTCACCACCAGCTGATCACCCTGCATGATCATGGAGACATGGTGGGGACAGACATAACCATCGTCCAGGATGATGTCGTTGTCATAACTCCGGCCGACGGTGATCGTCTCGCCCGGCGAGATCTCCATTCTCTGTACCACACGGCCATAACGATCCAGCACTTCGATGATACCCAGTTCCTTCATGTGTGAATTCAGGGATTCCATCTGACTCGCTCCATCCAGGCTTTGGAAAACCGTATCGCATTCTCATAACTGACACCCAGCAGAGAAACTGTTGTTTGCAATACCTCCTCTTTGTCGGCAAGTACGACAGCAGTCATCCAGGCATCATAGAGTCCGGCAAATTTCCGGTATCCACGCAAACAGAAAACCAGTTTGGACTTGACGCCCTCATGTTTGACCTGCCCCGTCTGACATTCATAATCAGTCACCATTTCTTCATCGGCAAAACCGGCCACCTTGGGCTGGTTGACAATCTCCTCCATCAGCGCAAAGAATCGTACCGTCCCCAAGCCTCCGTTCCGGTACAGATCATGTTCGTATTCGATCACACCGGTACGTTGGCCCGGTGAAAGGTAAATGTCATCCTCGGTGCGACAGATCTGATAGGTCTGTTCATACAACATCTTTTCCTTCTTTTCCGTTCCACCCCAGCATTTCATGAATTCGGCGAGTTTCCCCGGCAAGGTATAACCATTGAGTGCGATCAGATTGAAGGAACGCTTCAACAACTCTCCCATGTACCCGTCCTGGTTGGAAAGCAGTTGATCGCGAATCATTGCCAAAAAACTCTGCTTTCCTTTCGGCGCCATACTGCTCTCGATCAGATGCCGGACATATTCCGATGGCACCAGAAAACTCAGTTGATTGCCTGCACCGGAGACGTTGACACCGGCAACACGCCCCTGCCGTGTCACCACCGGGCCGCCACTCATGCCTGGATTGACTGAACCGGTGAAATGGATCTTCTTGTACAGCGACTTCTCGAGATAGCCGTTGTACGTACCCTCGACAATGGAAAAACCGATATCGTGTGGGTTGCCAAAAGAATAGAGATGCTCGCCCTGAATCAGATCCCTGTCCAACAACTTAAACCATACATCCGAATTCCGATCGGCCTTGAGCAGGGCAAGATCATGTACGATATCGATCACAACGGGATCCAGCCGGCCTTCTTCTTTATTGTTCAGCAGGTATCGGATTTCATAACGCTCCGGCTTGTAGATCCAGTCCGAGATCACATGGAAATTACTAATCACATAACCATCCCGGCTGATGAAAAACCCGGAACCAATCACACTCTTCGACTGTGAGGTTTTGTCGATGATCCGGACCTGCAGAACCGCCTGTTTGTATTTTGCATATAGTGCTTCCGCTGCATCACTTCGTGGTACGGATTCTGCAAGCACCGCTTGCTGGCAAATCAGATACAGACAAAAAAGTGCCTGTGTGATTTTCTTTATCACTGTGTCATGATCTCCTTGACGAAAGGAATCGTCAGCTTCCGTTTGGCCACAAGACTCGCCTGGTCGAGCCGATCCAGAAACTGACATAACGCATGCATGTCGCGGGGCAGTCGCCGGATCAGATAATTCCCGACTTCCTCAGGCAGCTCGAAACGGCGGGCACGCGCTTTTTGCTGTAACACCTCCAGTTTTCCCGCATCATCCAGATCCTGCAACTGATAGATCAAACCCCAATTCATTCGTGATGCCAGATCCGCCAGGGAAAAGCGGATTGATTTCGGGGCTGCACGTGCCGACAACACCAAGGTGTGATGCTCTTCTCGCACCCGATTGAACAGATTAAACACAGCATGTTCCCAGTATTCATCTCCAGCAATCCGATCCACATCGTCAAGACAGACGATAGACAGCGCTTCCAACCCTTCGAGCAATTGCGGTGTAAACTTCCTGTTCTCGGCAAGTGGCAGATAGACCGAAGCCCGCTCGTTCTCTGCCGAGGCAGTACACAATGCCTGCAACAGGTGACTCTTGCCGGCCCCCGGTCTTCCCCAAAGGAACAAGGTCTCAGGCTCTGAGCCGGCGGCACAGAAGAGCAACCTTTTTATTATTTCAGCATTGCCACCGGCCACGAAGTGTTCGAAAGAGAACAACTCTGTCTGACCAAAAGACAAGGGAAGTTGAGAGGGCTGTTTCAGGTTCACGGGGTATAAAAATCGCTCTCCTTATACAGCTCTTTCCAGTGACGAAGTATCACCATGATCACGGCAGCCACCGGCAGGGCCAACAATACACCAAAAAAACCAAACAACTGTCCCCCGGCCATGACGGCGAAGATCACCGCAACCGGATGAAGGCCAATCCGATCACCCACCAGCAGAGGCGACAACACCATACCTTCCAGAGCCTGTCCGATCCCGAAAACGATAGCCACATAAATAACATGGATAAAATCGTGAAATTGCATCACCGCAGAAAGACTTGCGATGACGATGCCGACAATAAACCCGAGATAAGGTACAAAGCTTACCAGGCCGGAAAGAATCCCAATCAAAAATGCCAGATCGAGACCCACGATCATCAAACCCACGGTGTAGATGACGGCCAATGCCATCATTACCGAAAGCTGTCCACGGAAAAACTGCGCAAGTACATCATCACACTCTTTAGCCAGCCGGCTTACGGTCGGTTCAATCTTTCGCGGCAACAAATCTTGAATCTTTCCAACCAGAACATCCCAGTCTCTCAGTAGATAAAATGTAACCACAGGAATCAACAATACAAAAGCCAGCCAGTTAAGGATTTTCAGCCCGGAGTGGGTGATCGTGCCAAAGACACCACCAACCGTACCACTGAGACTTTCCCAATTGGCGATAATGGCTCGCTTGAAGGCACTGGTATCCAGTGTGGGTGTCTCGAAACCGGCAAACCGGGCAATCCTGGGAAGGATACCCTCCTGAAACTTGTCAATCATCAGGGGGACTTTGATCATGAGAACTGCGATCTGTTTTTCAAGCAGAGGGATCATAACCAAGAGGAAGATCAGACCGATCAGAAACATCACCAGAAAAACCACGAGAACACCAAAGGTTCGGGAAAACTTGTACGCCTCCAGCCGGTCCACCAATGGGTCACCCAAATAAGCTAGCAGGGCACTGACCAGAAAGGGGGTTAGAACGGGAGACAACAAATAGACCAGCCAGCCCCCTGTCGCAAGAACCGCCAACAAAAACCACTTCTGAGAATCACTGAGCTTACTTAACAATCACCTTCCCCATCGCATTAGGAACCAAAAGGCAAACGCTATGCCATGATGCTTGTTCAAGTCAAGGATACTTTATAGAATTGACCGCCTGTACATCCAATCCTGACAACAACTCAATGACACAATCACTCACTTACAAGGACGCCGGCGTTGATATCGACAGCGGCAACCGGCTTGTCGAACGGATCAAGCCCTTGGTCAAGCAGACACACCGCCCTGGCGTTGCGGGAAATGTAGGTGGCTTTGGTGCACTGTTCAAGCTAGCCGATACAGGCTATAAAAACCCGGTTCTTGTCTCTGGTACTGATGGTGTCGGTACCAAACTGAGACTCGCGATAGAAAGCGGAAAACACGATACCATTGGCATCGATCTCGTGGCCATGTGTGTCAATGACCTGATTGTACAGGGTGCAGAACCCCTTTTCTTTCTCGATTATTACGCCACCTCGAAGCTGGATATCGACATCGCCACCGATGTAATCCGCGGTATTGCGGAAGGATGTCAACAAGCCGACTGTGCCCTAATCGGAGGAGAAACCGCTGAAATGCCGGACATGTATGCCGAAAATGACTACGACCTCGCAGGATTCTGTGTCGGTGTAGTGGAAGAAGACGAGGTCATCGACGGTAGCCGTGTCCGTGCTGGCGATGCCTTGATCGGGCTGGCCTCCAGCGGCCCTCACTCCAACGGCTACTCCCTCATCCGCAAGATTCTGAAGGTTTCCGACACGGCCTTAGATGAGGATTTCCATGGCCGCCCCATCGGAGAAGTCTTACTGGAACCGACACGGATCTATGTCAGCCCGCTGCTAGCGACGATCAAACGATTTCCCATACACGCTCTGGCACATATCACTGGTGGTGGACTACTGGAAAATCTCCCACGAGTCATGCCAGAGGGTTACACTGCCACCATCAATCCGGACAGTTGGCAGACGCCGTCCATCTTCGACTGGTTGCAAGAGATGGGGAATATCGAACAAACCGAAATGTACCGTACCTTCAATTGTGGCATCGGTATGGTGCTGATCACTGCAACCGATCAAGCCGATGCTGTAATCGACCATCTGGCATCCCTAGGCGAGCAGGCATTTATCATCGGCCACATCGATGAGAGTACCGGAGACAAGCCGGTGGTGATCATAGAGGAGTGAAACAATGCCTTACAGTATGACTGCCTTCGCACGGCAAAATGCCTCTGGTGACTGGGGAGAGGCCGTCTGGGAGATCCGTTCTGTCAACAACCGCTATCTCGACATCAACCTGCGGCTGCCAGAAGAGTTGCGTAGCCTGGAGATGCCTCTACGTGAGCAGATCGCTGCCAGATTGAACCGGGGGAAAATCGATGCCATACTCAAATTCAAACCTGCGATGGTTGAAGGTTCGTTGAAGGTCAATCTTCCGCTGGTTTCGCAACTGGCAATAGCCACTCGGGAAGTGGCCGGAATCGTACATGAAACAACCTCGCCTGACCCACTGGATGTCCTGTCATGGCCAGGTGTCATTGAAACACCAGAGATCGATCTGGAAATTGCCGGCAAGGCCATTACCCACCTGATGGATGAGGCATTGAAAACCCTGGTCGCTACCCGTAAGCGGGAAGGCGAAAAACTGGCCATGATTATCGAAGAGCGTTGCCGTACTGCGGCCGATCAGGTAACAAAAATCCGTCGTCGGATGCCAGAGATCATTCAGTCCATCACGTCAAAATTACGGGAACGTGTTGAGGAAATCCTCATCGAGTATGACGAAACCCGCCTGGAGCAGGAAATCACCTTACTGGTACAGAAGATGGATGTAGAAGAAGAACTCGATCGGTTGGAGACTCACATCATTGAAGTTCAACGTGTACTGAAACAACCTGGTCCCATTGGCCGCAGGCTGGACTTTCTGATGCAGGAAATGAACCGTGAAGCCAATACGCTGGGATCGAAATCAGCACACATGGAAAGCACCGAAGCCTCTATCGAATTAAAAGTCCTGGTCGAGCAAATGCGTGAACAGATTCAGAATATAGAATGAGCGGTCAACTTTATATCATTTCGGCACCATCGGGGGGCGGCAAAACCAGTCTGGTAAATGCCCTGATCAAGAATGACTCTGAGATTGCTGTATCCATCTCTCATACCACCCGGCCCAGCCGGCCCGGTGAACAGGACGGTGTCAACTATCATTTCATCGATCGATCACGTTTTGAAAGCATGATAGAGACAGGTGAGTTCCTAGAATATGCCCAGGTCTTTGATCACTTCTACGGTACTTCGAAGACGGCAGTACAATCACAACTGGCGAAAGGGATCGATGTCATTCTCGAAATCGACTGGCAGGGTGCCCGACAAATAAGAAAAAAAATACCAGAGGCCACCAGTATCTACATCTTGCCACCCTCCTATGCCGAACTGGAACAACGGCTCAAAAACCGTGGTGAGGACAGTGAAGCAACCATTCAGCGACGGATGCGGGATGCTGTTGAAGAAATGTCTCACTATGATGAATATGACTTCCTCGTTGTAAATGATGTTTTCCAGTCGGCCCTCGCCGATCTCCAGGCCATTGTCCATGCTCACCGGCTGCGGTTGAAAAGACAAAGAAAAAAGCTTGCTCCTTTGTTACGCGATCTCTTGGAAGAACACTGAGAATTTGGTACTATGCTCGGCTGTTTTCAACAACCGCTCGTTTTCTGAGGATAAACAATGGCTCGAGTAACAATTGAAGATTGTCTGCCGCACGTTGGCAACCGTTTTGATCTCGTTTTGCTGGCAAGCAAGCGAGCTCGCCAGATTGCCATGGGCTCACCTCCACTGGTTGAAGAAAACAAGGACAAACCCTCTGTTATCGCCTTGCGGGAAATTGCAGAAGGCCTGATCGACCTTGAAAAAGTCGAAGCCATCGATGCCAAGGAACGCGAAGAAGAGGAACTGGAAGCACTGGGTGAAATAGCTCTGCCAGAAGAAGGACAACCCTGAAAGAACCTCAACTCCAGACTCAAGAACATTTGTTTTGGTTGGTATTCATGGTGTTCAGCCAGGATATGCGCTAATGTAGCTACGCGCCTTTTCTCTCATTCCAACATATTGCACATTGTGATTTTCCGTCGTTTTCTGAGCACACTCGGTACCGGGTTATTCAGTAATCGCTGTCACTGCGTTATGCTTGGGTCATGTATTCGATAGATGACCTTTGCGATCTGGCTTCCACCTATCTTAAACCTGGCCAGATAAAAAAGATCCGGCGGGCTTACGAATTCGGCGCTTTGGCGCATGAAGGCCAGACGCGTATGAGTGGTGAGCCTTATATCCACCATCCTCTGGAGGTTTCAGTAATCCTTGCACAGATGCACATGGATCATGAAACACTTATAGCCGCCATATTGCATGATGTGCTGGAAGACACGGCGGTTACAAAAGAAGACCTCATCAAAAATTTCGGTACCGAGGTAGCTGAGATTGTGGATGGTGTCAGTAAGCTGACTCACCTTGGTTTCGAGAGCCAGGCCGAAAAACAGGCCGAAAACTTCCGCAAGATGATGATGGCGATGTCCAATGATATTCGCGTCATATTGGTCAAACTTGCGGATCGAACTCACAACATGCGTACATTGGGCGCTCTCGATCCCACCAAAAGAAGGCGTATTGCCCGCGAAACACTGGAAATCTATGCCCCAATAGCGCAACGGCTGGGCATGAACAGTGTCAGACTGGAACTGGAAGAACTTGGCTTCAAGGCACTCTACCCACACCGCTATGAAGTCCTTACCAGCGAGGTTAAAAAGGCCCGAGGCAACCGCAAGGAGATCGTCAACAAGATCAAAAACAGTATTCGCCGGCGCCTGCGACAAGAGAAACTCCCAGCTGAAGTTCTCGGCAGGGAGAAACACGTATACAGCCTGTACAAGAAAATGCGTGAAAACCACCTCTCCTTCGACGAGGTCTTCGATGTCTATGGATTCCGCATCCTGGTGGAAGATGTCGACATGTGTTACCGAACTTTGGGTATTGTGCACAATCTCTTCAAACCGGTACCTGGCAAGTTCAAGGATTACATTGCCATCCCAAAATCGAATGGTTATCAGTCCCTGCATACGGTATTGTTCGGGCCACATGGTGTTCCTATCGAAGTACAGATCCGAACCCGAGAAATGGATGAAGTAGCTGAAGCCGGAATTGCGGCACACTGGCTCTACAAAACTGGCGGAGCAGCGAACAGTGCCCATAAAAGGGCGCGTGACTGGCTGCAGCGGATCCTGGAGATGCAGCAACAGGCTGGTAATTCCGAAGAATTTCTGGAACACGTAAAGGTGGATCTCTTCCCGGATGAAATCTATGTCTTCACTCCAAGGGGGGATATCCTCGAACTTCCACGGGGATCAACAGCGGTTGACTTTGCCTATGCCATACATAGTGATATCGGGGACAGTTGTGTTACGGCACGGATAAACCGGCGGCTGGTACCATTGAAAACAGAATTAGAAACCGGTCAAACCGTTGAAATCGTCACCGCACCCGGCGCCAAGCCCAACCCTGCCTGGTTAAACTTTGTGGTCACTGCACGGGCTCGATCACAGATTCGGCATTTCCTGAAACACCTCAAGGAAGACGAAGCAAAAATTCTTGGGAAACGTATGCTCAACCGGGAACTCGAGCGCTATGACACAGAGATTTCCAAAATACCCAAACGGCGGGTCAACAAAGTACTCAAAGAGTTCAACCTCACAACAACCGATGATCTATTGATCCAGATCGGACTGGGAAATCGACTGGCAACGATCGTGGCACAACATCTGGTCCCGGACAGCAGTGAAAAGAACAAGGAACCTGCCACGAGCGGGACGCCACTCTCAATCCGCGGAACTGAAGGCATGGTTTTGACTTTCCCGAAATGCTGCCACCCTATTCCAGGGGATGAGATTCTCGGCTATGTTTCTGCAGGCAGGGGTATCGTCATCCACCGTAAAACTTGCAAGAACCTCGCGGAATTCCGTAACCATCCTGAAAAATGGATAGACGTAGAATGGGAAGAGAATGTCGAAGGAGAATATGCGGCCGAGATCAGAATAGAAAACAAAAATCAACGCGGCGCACTGGCGACCATTGCAACCGCGATTGCGAATCAGGGAGCAAGTATCGAAGATGTATCAATCTCAGAAGGTGATGGCAATCATGTGAGCATCACTTTTGTGATCACTGTCCGTGATCGTACGCATCTGGCTCGGGTTATCCGTGCACTACGTCCTCTCAATGCAGTATCCAGAGTGTATAGAACTGGTTAGAACACTCAGTTCTTTATTCCAGCCCCTTTGTTTAACACCCACATCGCCGTGGCTACTAGGATTAAAATAAATCCGCTCAGCACGATAAATGCAACCGATATACCAATATCCGATTCTCCCAGAATTCCATAGCGAAATGCATTGACCATATAAAGGATCGGGTTGTACAAGGACACATGGCGCCAAAAATCCGGCAACAGATCGATGGAATAAAAAACACCACCAAGATAAGTCAATGGAGTAAGAATAAAGACCGGAACAATGGAAATGTCGTCGAAACTCTTGGCAAAAGCACCGTTGATCAAACCTCCAAGTGAAAACAGTATTGAGGTGCCTAGAACTGTCATCACAGTGATTACACTCGAATGAACCTGGAGATGGGTAAAAAACAGTGCGACAGAGGTTACCACAAAGCCCACCATCAAACCGCGGCTGACCCCACCGGTAACATAGCCCGCAAGGATTATCCAGTTTGGTACAGGAGCAACCAGTATTTCCTCGATATGTTTTTGGAATTTTGCACTGTAGAACGAAGAAACCACATTAGAGTATGAGTTCGTGATCACAGACATCATAATGATACCGGGAGCAATATATTGCATATAGCTGAAACCACCCATATCACCTATCCGTGAACCAATGAGGTTACCGAAGATCAGGAAATAAAGTGTCATCGTCACAGCCGGAGGCAGAATCGTCTGTGGCCAGATCCGGACAAAACGTGACACCTCTTTATAAACAATGGTCTTATAGGCAACCCAATAATTCATTGTTTTTTCCCAAGCAGGTGGATGAACAGTTCTTCCAACCTGTTCGCTTTATTGCGCATGCTCATCACCTTGATCTTTTTTTCTGTCAGCTTTGCAAACAAATCGTTCAGCGTATGCCGTTTTTCTATATCCACCTCAAGCGTCATATCATCGATTTTGCGCACCTCAAAGTCTTCAATGACAGGAAGCTTGTCCACTGGCGATACAAGATCGAGAACAAAGGTCTCCACATGAAGCTGGGCCAGGAGTGATTTCATGGTTGAATATTGAATGATGTTGCCGTGATCGATAATGGCGATATTCCGGCACAGGCTTTCCGCCTCTTCCAGATAGTGAGTCGTTAGAATGATCGTGATCCCTTGACGGTTAATCTCGCGCAAGAAATCCCACATGGATCGCCTCAATTCGATATCAACACCGGCAGTCGGCTCATCGAGGATAAGCAATCGTGGTTGATGAATGAGGGCTCTCGCAATCATCAAACGGCGTTTCATTCCACCCGATAGGGTCCGCGCTGGAGCATGTCGTTTTCCCCATAACCCAAGCTGCTTCAAATATCGTTCAGCACGTTCTTTTGCGAGTGGCCGATCGATCCCGTAATAACCCGCTTGGTTGACCACGATCTGTTCGGGAGTCTCAAACTGGGAAAAATTGATTTCTTGCGGAACAAGTCCAATAAAGGATTTGGCTGTTTCGAGAGCTTCGTCAATATCGACGTCAAAGATCTTTACCACCCCTTCAGTCTTGGTAACGAGTGATGAAATGATACCAATGGTTGTGGACTTACCCGCGCCATTGGGTCCAAGCAGTGCAAAAAAATCGCCTTCGTCAACTGTAAGATCGATTCCCTTCAATGCCTCAAAGCCGTTCTTGTAGACTTTCCTGAGCTTGCGAATTTTAAGTGCTTTCATGGAGTGGTGATTGTACACTATATGATTGAAGTGGAACCGCCACAAGAATAAACAACATCTGCATGGAACATCACCTCAGTCTTCTCCTTATCCTCATTGCCGTACTTGGCATCAGTGTTCAATGGCTTGCCTGGCGTTTCAGGATCCCAGCGATCATTCTGCTCACTGCGGCTGGACTCGTGGTTGGTCCTGTTCTTGGCTGGCTGCATCCGTCTGAGGATTTCGGAGAACTTTACCGTGCCATCATTCAACTCGGTGTTGCAATCATTCTGTTTGAAGGAGGGCTCAATCTGCGTCTGCATGAATTAAAAGAAGCTGCAGCCGGTGTAAGACGTCTGGTCTCCATTGGTGTGGTGCTCAGCTGGGTTCTCGGTAGCCTGGGCGCTCACTACATTGGTGGATTGTCATGGCCAGTAGCCCTTATCTTCGGTGCCATTGTGGTTGTCACAGGTCCCACTGTTATCATTCCCATTTTGAGACAGGCAAAACTCCGACGCAATACTGCCTCGCTCCTGAAATGGGAAGGTATCATAAACGATCCCACAGGCGCTTTGCTTGCCGTTCTGGTTTTCGGCTACTTTTCTCATGCCGAAACCGGTGAAGCCGTAAACCAGATCATTGGCGGTGTCTCCTGGACACTCTTGACTGGAATCATTCTGGGTGTGGGTGTCGGGCTCTTCCTGGGACACTCATTCAAGCAGGGCTGGGTTCCGGAATTTCTCAAGGCACCGGTCATCCTTTCTGCCATTATGCTGGTATTTGGCATCGCAAATCTGTTTCAGGAAGAAGCCGGCCTGTTGTCGGCAACGATCTTTGGTCTGGTAATGGGTAACCAGAATCTACCCAGTATGGATGAAATGCGCCGACACAAAGAGTACATCACCATTTTTCTGGTTTCCGGAATTTTCATCCTCTTGACCGCTGATCTGGATCCTCAACTCCTCAAACAACTGGATTGGCGCAGTGGTGCCCTTCTTGGCTTTATCATTTTCGTTGCTCGCCCAGTCACAGTTTTTCTTTCCCTGATCGGTACTGATGTGGATTTCAGAGAGCGCATACTGGTAGGCTGGATTGCCCCCAGAGGAATTGTCGCCGCCGCAGTTGCGGGCGCGTTTGCACCTGTCTTAATGGAAAAAGGATTTGCCGGAGCGGAACAACTGGTGCCTCTGATTTTTGCATTGATCTTCTGTACGGTAGTACTTCATGGTCTGAGCATAGGCTGGCTGGCCAGAAAACTGGAACTCTCTTTTTCTGAAAGTAATGGCCTAATGATCGTCGGGGCTTCTCCTTGGAGTATCAACCTTGCGACGACTCTGAAAAAGTTGAATATTCATGTCATCATCGTCGACAACTCATGGCACCGGTTGCGTAATGCCCGCTTGGCGGGTATTCCTGTTTATTTTGGGCAAATCCTTTCTGAAAGTGCAGAGTATTCTATCGAGTTCTCGCAGATCGCCTACTTACTTGCAGCCACAGACAATGACTCTTTTAACGCCCTGGTTTGCACCCGTTTCGGACCTGAACTGGGACGGAGCCATGTCTACCAACTGCCAACCGTAGGCGAAGTCGATCCCTATGGTTTCAGTCCTACGATCAGAGGTCAGATCCTCGCAGGAAATGTTTACTACGAAGAGCTATTGAGGCGTTATTTCTTTGGCTGGCGTTTTACCAAAACACCCATTACTGATGAGTATGACTATGAACAGTGTGTTGCGAACTATCATTCCAACGCAATGGAAATCCTGATAGTAAAAGCTGACAAAAGCCTTGTATTTTTTACGACCGACAAAAAACCAACACCAAAAAGTGGAGATACCATAATCGTTTTCCAACCGGAAAAACCACACCAGGAAAAAGAAGCCAATCAGGTTGTTTCAGATTCCAGATGAACCTCACTTCTGCAGAGGTTCCTGCCTGATTTCTTGGCCAGATACAGGGCCCGATCGGCACGTTCGAACAGTGACTCTCTGGTATCACCTTCGCGCAATTCCGCAACACCTATCGAGACAGTAACAGGTACCACCTCACCCTGATATTTGAAAACACATTGTTCAACTTCAGCCCTTAGCTTGTCCGCAATAACCATCGTTTCGTCAAGTGAGGTTTCCGGTAAGATCAGCACGAATTCCTCACCTCCATACCGTGCAAGAAAATCCGTACGTCGGATGCTACGCTGAAATGTTGCAGTCAGTCCCCGCAAAACCTTGTCTCCAACAATATGCCCATAACTGTCGTTGATAGACTTGAAATGATCGAGATCAAAGACCATCAGACTCAAGTGTCCTCCGTGGCGTTGCCAGCGGCTGATCTCGGTTTCCAGTCGTTCTTCGTAGGCACGACGGTTTGCAATCGCAGTAAGTGCATCGGTCAGGGATTTCACCTGTTCCTCTTCCACTGATTGTTTAAGAACTGTGGTTTCCTTGCGAAGCTCACCGAGCTGCATGTTCAATGCGCCCAACGTTTCCTCGGCTCTTTTCATCTGCTCCCGCTGACTTCTGACATAGGCTGCTACACTTTTGTTGAGAAAATCCAGGTGCGCTTCGATATTCATCTTCATCGCCGTGATCGATCCTGCATTCTCGAGCCCGTCTCTGAGATCGTTAAACTGTTCATCGAGATCCTGGCTGAATGAAAATGTCTCGGTAAAATGATCACTGTTGATTAACTCGCTCTCATCCAGATACTTGTGCAACTTCTCTAATCGGTACGTGGTTTTTCTCAAGAAGATTCCGATCTCTTCGAGGTTCTCATCCCGAAGAATGGTATTGTTGATAAGATCAGCTACGAGTTCGTCTGGCGCTCGTTTCTTGTCATCATCGTGATCACCTATGAGAATCGATTTCGCATGATTGACCCGAGGTAAGTGATCTTTCTTGAAGTTGATCTGTTCCAGCAACTTGATCAGCTGTCCCTTGCTGTCCGAAGCAGATGTGACAGAAAGCAATTCATTCTGAAGAGAACTGAAATACTCGTGCAGCAGTGCAGAAGCCTCGCTGATCAATACCTCCAGCTCTTGATCAGAGTGTGTCAGTTTAATCCTCCCCGCCAGTACTTCGATTTCTGCCTGCATCTCGAGATCAAAAGGGAGACCACGCAAAAATTCGGAAAATCTTAAAGAACTGACGGATGGCTGATCCTGCCAGGGCACTTGCCCGTTTTCCGGATCAGCGTATTGCTGGAAGCGTGTCTTGTCTTCAGCGGTGAAGCGGGTGATCCAGTCAACGACACCAATCAACTTGCCTTCGATAATGGCCTCTTTGCTCTTTTCACGGACCGCATCGGAAATACGTTTGAGCAATTTATCGAATTTTTTGTCCCTGCCAATGAAACCAAGTGATAGCTTGAGCAGACTTTTTTGTAACTCGATCAGTTGCAGGTTCTTCTGATCGAGATCCTTTCTACAGTCATGATAACGTTGTTTCCAGTCGGGATTACTGTCCAATGTCTCTGTTTCCTGCAGTATGCTGTAATTTACTCACTATTGCAGCAGGAAACAGATTTTTAAAGATTATTTTCCTGCTGCTTTCTTCCTCTCTTTATCGACCAAGGCATCCACGACCTTTAACATCTCTTCATAACTGCCAGCCAGACTGCCTGAAGTCCAGTATTTGCCATTGATAATCATTGAGGGAACCCCTCGAATCCCGTAGGCACGACTCAAGCGCATGGCCTGTTTGACCTTGCTTTCCGTGGAATAGGCATTGAACGCCTTACGGAAGGCATCCCCATCCACATCATCCAGCTCGGTGATGAAGTCAAGCACGGCTTCGTCAGAAAACAGCTTTTTGTTGTATTCGTGAATGGCATCAAACAGTGGCCTGTGGATCTTGTCCAGGATTCCCAGTTTCTGGGCAGCGTAGTAGGCCTTGGCATGGGGTACCCAGCTTCTTCTGAATACACCGGGCATTCGCTTGAATTCCACATCATCCGGTTTGCTTTCCAACCATTTTTCAAGAATTGGTTCAAAATGATAACAATGCGGACAGCCATACCAGAAGACTTCGACAACTTCTATCTTGCCTTTTGACTCCGTAGGCTGGGGAGGGACAATCATCTCATAGTTGTACCCGGCAATGGGAGCAAACTCGTCTTCTTTCGATACCTGAGACGGCTCTTCTGCCGTAGCGAGAAAGAACCCAAGAGACGAAACAAGTACAATCAGAAATCCGAGAACCTTCTTAACACTCATGTTTTTTTCCACTCACAAAATTACTATTCGCTCTGGCATTATCTGCCGGCCATTGTTAACCACAGCTGAACTTTACCTTTAATCGAGAACTGGTATCCTGGAAAGTTCCCTAATGGAGGCCATTGATATAGGAAGCAACCGCTTCAATATCACTGTCTCGCAAGCGTTCCGCAATATCCCGCATGACATTCTTGTCATCCGTCTTTCGAACACCTGTTCGGAAGGCTTGCAATTGTTTAATGGTATACGCTGCATGCTGGCCCTTGAGAGATGGGTATGCTGCAGCAGGGTTTCCGGAACCGGTTGGGCTATGGCATGCCATGCAGGCGGGGATACCACGTTCGGCATCACCACCACGATAGAGCTTTTCACCAGCTTCGACCAGATCAGGGTCAGCCTTGCCAATTGTGACTTTCTGAATGGAAAAATAGGCTGCGATATCTTCCATATCCTGATCGGAGAGTGACGCCGCCATTGGCGCCATTAAATCGTTCTTTCGACTACCTGACTTGAAGGCTTTCAATTGTTTCACGATATATTTTTCGCCCTGCTCTGCCAGTTTTGGCCAATCAGGCATGACACTGTTACCGTCCACATTATGGCAGGCGGCACAAGGTTCAGCCTTCGATTTTCCTGCAAAGGGATCACCCGCAGCCATCGCCACAAAATTCGGTATTGAGAAAAGGACTACCAGAAAGAACTTTAAGTGTTTCATAAGGGGATGTTGTCTCCACATTTTTAACAAACGGGACCCCTGCCCAATGGCAAGGCTCCCGTTCACTGACTCTACAACTCGCTCAGTCTTCCAGAATAAAGGTCACCTTCATATTAACCCGGAATTCAGTGATTTGGCCATCTTCAACGACGACAGTCTGATCCTGAACCCAGGCACCTTTGACATTCTTCAATGTTTTATTAGCACGTTCTATGCCCTCTTTAATGGCATCTTCAAAACTCTTGCCTGATGCAGAAGTGATTTCTGTAACTCTTGCGACTGACATGATCTTTCTCCCCCTTTGGTTTTTTAAAAGTTTGACATTAGAAAAAACTCTGACTTATTCAGAAAGTCTGAAGCATAAAGATACGATGTTATTTTCAATAACTGCCAAGTTATTGAAAATAAAAAAGCAAAATTTGCCCTTTTGTTTTTCGTCCTCTTATACTCCTTGAATTAACCAGAGTATCTGGAAATTCCCGTTCCCTGCCATACAGGGAATATTAAAGTTTAGGTGTGCCTTCCTCACTGTGCAACTTTTTCTGCAACATTCTTGATAATGTTGCATTACTGATTTCAGCAGATTGAGGCTTGAGAGAAACACAAGCTGACAAAAGCTCTTCGGCCATTGTCAGAAACGCGTCATGTAATTGCCTGCTGCGGCTCAAAACGGTGCCGATCTCGGCCTCTACATCCGCCAGTCCTTTATTCAAGCCTGTTTCAAGACCATGCCTGGCTGCCTGTTGGATCGATGGTTGGGTCTTGCGATACAACAACCATGGGATCAGCCAGGCGACCAGCACCAGCAGGGTACTGTGAATGGCAAAGTCAATTCCCAGGTAGCCGTTTACACTCTCATGATAAAAAACGGTCAATATCCGATATGCGATCCAGCCCAGTGCTGAGAAGGGTAACAACGTTGCCATCCAGCCAAGAAACCCGTGAATAAATCGTTGCAGGCGTCCACCCGGTTTGGCCAGGCTTTGGTGCAAGCCTTCTTGTATCCGCCTAATCATGATCTCTCTGATCCGGGAACGCAGATCATTGAGACTATCGTCGATTTGTTTTGCTGGCAGTCCTAGCCTGTCGGCTTCAAGTATGATTTTATCCAGCAGATTCTCCACCAGAGTTTGAGATCGTTCATCCCATACGTCAATGGTATCAGATGGAGTCGGATCGGTTGGTCCAGGATTTTTTCCGGATCGTAACCAGTCCAGAAAAGAAAAAGGCAGCGGTTTGAACTTCATTGCCGTTTTTACCAATGGCAATTCCAGATGCTGCTGAACATCGTTTGCTGTTTGTGTCCAAAAAGACCTTGTGGCAGTTTCAAGCTGATCGAAGCGTTCTCTGCTGCCCAGTGCTTCGATCGCCTGTCTCAATGCCTCCTGCAACGCGGAGAGGTGATTCCATATCCCTCTCCGGGCCAGTTCATTAACCGTGTGATCATTGGCTATACTGATCAGTATTTGTTTCAACCGGTCGAAATCATCCCTGTTTTCGCCCGACAAACAATCTGTACGAAAAATTAGGGGTTCTTCAAAACCGGCCTTTTCCAGGAGTGCTTCAAAATCTGCATGGATGCTCTCATCTCCTTGATCCCACTGGTTGATAACGAACAACCAGGCATGCTGATAACCTTCGTTCAGCAACAGTTGCCAGCCACGATCATCCCGGTAACGCTCCGGACTCACAACATAGATAAGAACATCGATGAATGGCAGCCAATCATGAACGATTTCGAGATTCGAAAGCTCGACACTGTCAATATCCGGCATGTCGATCCATAGAATCTGACGTTTTTCGTCATCCTTGTGTTGGCGGATGTTGACCTTTCCCACCGGAAAATCTTTTGGTAAGTGTTTAATTTCTACCGAATGATGCACGAAGATCGTCACTTCCCGTGAGGTCGGTCGTTCAATTCCGGTTCGGGCGATCGCCTCTCCGGCAAATCGATTCAAGAGTGTACTCTTGCCAACACCGGTTCCACCAAAAAAAGCGACGACAAGTGGTCTGTGCTTGTCTCCACCAAAGAGCAGATCGGGATTCTGTTCACCTGTTTTGACAAACTGTCCCTGGTTTTCTGAAAGCAGTTTGTTAGTGATCGCTCCCTTTAGGAAGGATTCAGTCTGTTCATGAAGCTGATCGACTTTCTGTTCTATTTCACTGATCGAAGAGTTCACTCTCGACCTCCCTTATTTCCTGTTCCGTAATACACCACCCTTCTTTTTTCTCCGCTTTCAGCCTGAGCTGCTCCAGTTCTTTTGCTATGTGATCTTCGAACAAGTGTCGTACTTTCTCATGTTGACGTTTTTTGAGTTTTGCCTTTACCGTATTGACATATTGACCGACAGAGCTTGATGCCAGCATTGATGACAGAGACAGCATGGCGGGTGCAAGAATAAAATCATTCAGGCTCAGACCACCGGTTTTCAACGCCAGTACAAGCGCTGCGGCATCAGTGGTTACGCGGGTTGCCCGAAGGCTATTCAGCAATGACGGCTGTGCTTCCAAACGGGAATAGAGTTGTCTCGCTGCATCCTGGATCTCTTCTTGGAACTCCTTCTGATAACGATCGATCTGTTGCTCGAACGTGTCACTGATCACCTGCCTGGACTGAACCAGTGATCGCCGGAATGACGCCTCCCACCTTTCAGTAAAACTGGTGGTACAGTCTTCTTCGGAAATTAATTCTTTCGCCAGTTGGGTGATGATCTGATCGGACAGTTGCCGCAGAAGTATCCTCTCATATCCCAAATCATGATCCTCCCTACCCTGTTTTTCACCATAAAGCACGTTCTTGCCCATGCTGTACAATTTTCTCATCGGCCAAGTCACTGCTGCCCGCACCTTGCCGATAGAACCTGCCAGTAAAGGGATTTCGAGAAGTTGAAGCAATTCCGCAAGGGTCCGCTGAAAGGTGTCATACAGATCAGGGTGTTCTAGAAACTCTCTCTGATAGGTTTCCATAGCCTCATCGATCGCCGTTTCCAGTCGCTCCTGCCACACCCTGTCCCGCTTGATCTCTTCCTGCACCGGTTGGATCCATTCCTGCCAGTTCACTTTGATAAATGCTTCAATATCACCAGAATGTCTGAAAGATGTATTTATCAGATTCATAAGACTGTCAATCACTGGCCTGGCATCAGGTAGCTCTCCGTTTTCCATGTACTGCAGGAAAACCAGTGATGGCGGTCTTGTGTCAGGCATCTGTTTGCGATAGTGATTCAGGAATGATTGACCCAAAGTCTGTTCTTCACCCTGCTCTACCTTATTGATGCAGACGAGTAGTGGCAGCTCAAGGGGGGCGAGCATTTCCAGCATGGCCCAGACGGATTGATCGGCATATTTTTCCTTGCTGACGATGAGAACCAGAATGTCTGCGAGCGCGATCGTACGCAAGACACTGTCCATATAGCCTTTGGCATCA